>Ga0079305_1000452_pt1 | contig 89762 bp, 70 predicted proteins | sample LMS_cellobiose_e_FD_79183 | JGI IMG/M metagenome (GOLD analysis project Ga0079305, IMG submission 79183) | Rumen-fistulated moose microbial communities from Alaska, USA - LMS_cellobiose_enrichment | ecosystem: Host-associated > Mammals > Digestive system > Stomach > Rumen fluid ...
CAGAAAGACCCGTTGCTCATCTACAAATTGGAATCGTACAACTTGTTCAAGCAGATGGTCGAGAGCATGAACAAGAAGAGCATCTCCATCCTCATGCGCGGACAGATCCCCTTGAGCGATCCCGACAATGTGCGCCAGGCTGCCGCCCAGCGCCGCAACGACTACAGCAACTTGCGCACTCAGAAGGACGAGTTCCGCCGCCAGAGTGCTACCGGCGGACAGGGCGCCGACCGTCGCGAGCCCCAGCGTCTGGAGCCGGTGCGTGTCGAGCAGAAGATCGGACGCAACGATCCCTGCCCCTGCGGCAGCGGCAAGAAATACAAGAACTGCCACGGCCGGGGACTGCCAGCCTGACATCCCCACCCTATACGACAACGCCCCGGATACCGTCACAGGTTTCGGGGCGTCGTTTTATCAACTGAAAAACATCGTTATTGGAAACGGGCGGCCAGGTCTTCGTATTCGATGTCCTGGATATAGCCTTTGTCGCGGGCTTCGCGGGCCAGGGTGAGCACATCCTTGTAGCGCTCTTCGACCACGGCCAGGTTGACATCGGCATAGAAACGGTAGCGACCCTTGCGGTCGATGTCCAGGCTGTCCAGTGCCCGATAATAGGAGCCAATGCGGTAGTCATTGCGGCGGGGCCGCCGGTCGTGTCCCGGCAGGAACAGGCTCACGGCCGTCGAGGAGAAATTGTAGTCCAGCAGCACGTCGTAGCCGCTGCCGTAGCGGTTGCGCAGCAGATCCCTGTTGCTGACGATGCGGCGGAACAGTTCCGAATCGAGCCGGATGTAGCAGCCGTCCATCACCTTCCAGTTTTCCTCGTCGAAAAACACCGAGTCGTTGTCGCTCAGAAAGCGGCTGTAAAGGGCGGCTTGCCGCATAAGGGGCCGGCGGCAGGGAAGGTCGCCCAGCTCGTCGTAGCCCAGCTGGCCCAGCGAGGAGAACTCGCCCAGCAGACGGCCCTCGGCGTCGAGCAGGAGCATATGGGGATAGGCATAGAGCCCGTAGCGTTGTTCCAGCCAACGCCACTGGGGTTCGCTGACATGGGCCGAGACATTGACAAAGTGGCTGTTGAAGAAACGGGCCACCTCGGCATCGGCCAGGACCTCGTTGCGCACGATGCGCGCCGCCCGGTTGTCGCTCTTCCAGGCGAATATCATCAGGGCTTGCTGCCGCTCGGCGGCCAGGGCCTTGAGCGTCTCAAAATCGTCGCTCTGCTCGAAGACAACGGCCGTGGGGGCCTGCCGGCACGAAAACAGCAGGCAGCACAACAAGGCCCCGAGGATTCCTGTCTTTGCCAATCTTTTCATCTGCTTCTGAAATATCAGGGCAAATATAGTTTGAAACCTGGAAATATGCAATATGTGAATATATATACATTTTTTAATTTGCTGGTTATCAGTTTCATATAAAAATATTTGGAAAATATGCAGCATATTATTTGTTGGATTTGTGATTTTCCTCTATATTTGCGACCGTTTTTGAGCAACCAAAGTTTTAATTCCAAATACACCTATGAAAACAAAAGAAGTCATTGCGAATCTTGAACGCAGATTTCCGAATGAACCGGAATACATCCAGGCCGTCGGAGAAGTTTTAAGCACCATTGAGGAAGAGTACAACAAGCATCCCGAGTTTGACAAGGTCAACCTGGTGGAGCGCCTGTGCATTCCCGATCGTATCCTCTCCTTCCGTGTCACCTGGATGGACGACCAGGGCAACTGGCAGACCAATATGGGTTACCGTATCCAGCACAACAACGCTATCGGCCCGTACAAAGGCGGTATCCGTTTCCACGCTTCGGTATATCCCGGCATCCTCAAGTTCCTGGCTTTCGAACAGACCTTCAAGAACGCTCTGACCACCCTGCCGATGGGCGGTGCCAAAGGTGGCTCCGACTTCTCTCCGAGAGGCAAGTCCAATGCTGAGATCATGCGCTTCTGCCAGGCCTTCATGCTGGAGCTGCACAAGATGATCGGTCCCGACACCGACGTTCCCGCCGGCGATATCGGCGTAGGCGGCCGCGAAGTGGCCTACATGTTCGGCATGTACAAGAAACTGCGCAACGAATTCACCGGAACGCTGACGGGCAAGGGCCTGGAATTCGGCGGTTCGCTGATCCGTCCCGAAGCTACCGGCTACGGCAACATCTACTTCCTGATGAACATGCTCAAACGCAAATACGGCATCACCGACCTGAAGGGTCAGGTTTGCGCCATCTCCGGCTCGGGCAACGTGGCCCAGTACACGGCCGAGAAGGTGCTGCAGCTGGGCGGCAAGGTCATCACCATGTCCGACTCGAACGGCTACATCTATGATCCCGACGGCATCGACCGCGAAAAGCTCGACTACATCTTCGAACTGAAGAACGTCTATCGCGGACGTATCCGTGAATATGCCGAAAAATACGGTGTCAAGTATGTCGAAGGTGCCCGTCCCTGGGGCGAGAAGTGCACCATCGCACTGCCCAGTGCCACCCAGAACGAGATCAACGGCGACGATGCCCGCATGTTGCTCAAGAACGGTGTGATCGCCGTTTCCGAAGGTGCCAACATGCCCTCCACGCCTGAGGCCGTCAACGAGTTCCTCAAAGCCAAGATCCTCTACGCTCCAGGCAAGGCTGCCAACGCCGGCGGTGTCTCCGTCTCCGGTCTGGAAATGACCCAGAACTCCATGCGCCTGAGCTGGAGCAAGGAAGAAGTGGACCAGAAGTTGCAGGGTATCATGCACGACATCCACGAAGCCTGCGTCAAATACGGCCAGGAAGGCGACTATGTCAACTACGTGAAGGGTGCCAACGTGGCCGGCTTCATGAAGGTGGCCAAAGCCATGATGGCCCAGGGTGTTATCTAAGCCAAATCAAAAAGTCTTATACTTTAAGCAAGGAGCTCGCTTTTTTGGCGGGCTCCTTTGTTTTTGCCGTGCCTCTGCTCCACCTTCGGCTTGGTCTTCTGCATTGCCTTCAAATCCGCTATCATGCCCGGAATTCAAAAAAGATGTTAAGTCGATGGTTATTCGGCTTGTGTGTCCTATATTTGTGAAATACAAACCAGGACATTATTCTATTCATCATTTAAATACTAAGACTATGGCAAAGAAATGGATCTGCACCGTATGCGGCTATGTCCACGAAGGAGACGAAGCTCCCGACAGATGCCCCCAGTGCCGTCAACCCAAAGAAAAATTCAAAGAACTCGTAGAGGACAAGCTCAATTTTGTCACCGAACATGTCATTGGCGTGGCCAAGGACAGCGATGCTGAAATGATCAAAGACCTGAACGCCCAGTTCATGGGCGAAGCCACCGAAGTCGGCATGTACCTGGCCATGAGCCGCCAGGCCGACCGCGAGGGCTATCCCGAAGTGGCCGAAGCCTTCAAGCGCTATGCTTTCGAAGAGGCCGAACACTGCGCCAAGTTTGCCGAACTGCTGGGCGAAGTGGTCTGGGACACCAAGACCAATCTGGACAAGCGCATGAACGCCGAATCCGGAGCCTGCGCCGAAAAGATGCGCATTGCCAAACGGGCCAAGGAACAAGGCTGGGATGCCATCCACGACACCGTCCACGAGATGGCCAAGGACGAAGCTCGTCACGGCCAGGGCTTCCAGGGCCTGCTCAAGCGTTATTTCAAGAAATAATCCAGGCGTGCATTCATAATAAGGGGCGGCCGTCTTGCCACCCCTCAAGTCAAGAAAGCCCGGAAGGTCACTCGATCTCCCGGGCTTGGTTGTTATGACATACCATCCATCATTTTCCGTATCCTGCTGAGGCATCAGCCGCAGCATCGCCCGAGTGCGGAGAATTTATTCAACAAAGGCTTCCATGATGGCGCTTTTCATATCAATCACTCGGTATAGTATTTCTGGAAGAAGCGTTGGTAGGCGTCTTCGGGGTATTGGCCTTCCATCTTGCGCAGGTTGCTTTCAGAGACGATGATGTACTTGAGGCCCGGATAGCGGATATCGGGCAACTGTCCCTGGAAGGTCATCCAGGAAACATAGCGCAAGACATCTTCGGCGTTCTCGAAGGAGCGGATCACCAGCACCTCCTGGGTGCCCCACTTCTCGACGCTCAGGTCGTAGTCGCGGATGAGGAAGTTGGTGAAATTGTAGAGGGCCACGTCGAAGAGCAGCTTGTTGACATTGATCGAGTCGGACGAATAGCCCAGGGCCAGGATATGCGGCTCGTCGGGAAGGTATTCGAAGCGCTCGGCGATGGAATCCAGGGCGGCCATGGCCAGCGAGTCGGCCAGGGTCATGCCGCTGCGCAGGTAGAAATCGCTGAAGCTGACCGGCCGGCGGCCTTCGTCCCACAGGTCGGTCATGCCCTTGGCGGTGGAAAGCAGAGGATCTTCCCCGCCTTCCTCACCTTTGCCTCCCATTTCGGAAAGGGACTTCATCAACTCGTAGAACAAGTCACCGTCGCCCTGCTTGACAGCTTCCAGGGCCCGCAGGAACATGAAGTTCTTGCGCAGGTTGCTGTAGGGGTACTCCTTGACCAGATAGTCGTAGTTCATGATGACACTGTCCGACTGCCCGGCCAGGAAATGCCGGTAGGTGGCGGCAAAGAGCGAGTCCTGCATCTGGTACATCCGGCCCAGTTTCCGTAGGTAGTCGGGATCGGACAGCAGTTCGGCCTGGTCGGAGGCCGAAAAATCGTCCAACAGGAGCTGGCGCTGGCGCTCGGCGGCGGCCGTATTGCCCTGCTGCATCAACATGAGATAGCTCACATAGCGGGCTTCGGGCAGGAAGGTTTCATCGTCGGGAAAGCGACGGGCCAGTTCGTCGAACATTTTCAGCGCCTGGCGGTCGTTGCGCATTTCCTGACGGAACACCATACCGGCCTGGAACAAGGCTTCGCGAATCTTGTCGTTGGATTCCTGCCACTGTTCCTCGGTCAGGGGCAGGTTTTTGAGGTAATAGCCCGGCTCGGTGGGATCGTCCGAAGGCTCGAAATCAATCTCCTGCGGCAGGAAATCGGAAGCCGGTGTTGTTTCGGCGCTTGTCGTGTCGTCCAGGGCCAAAGGCTGATCGGCCGGGCTCATTGCTCCCGCCTGCTCGCCTGCGCCCGTCATGTTCTGCAGCGCCGACTTGTTTTTCAATCGCCAGAGGTCTTCCTGGGAACGGCGGCCCCACACACGCTCAAACTCGCGGCGGCCAGCTGTTATGGCACGCTCGTTATAGAAATACCAGCTGTCGTCTTCTGTGCCAACGGCCGGTGGCGGCGTCGGAGCGACTGCCTCATTGCGCTGCTGCATGGCCGATACCATTTCCTCGTTGCGGCTGAGTGCCTCTTCGCGGGCCTGCTGGCGGGCCGCTTCCTTGGCGGCCTTCTTAGCCTCGGCAATCAGGCTGTCGATGCGAGTGTTGCGCTGGTCTTCGGGCATCATCACCACGGCCTGCAGGCTGTCCTGCACATGGATGGTCTCCAGGTGGGGGGCCAGATGGCCGAGCACTTCGGCGCGGAAAGCGATTTCCTCGTAGTCGTCGTGGTCTTCCTTGACCAGCGACTTGGCCTCCTCATAGCAGGGAGCCGCCGGCCGGAAATCTTCTTTTTCGTAATAGTAACGGCCCAGCGCCAGCAGGGGCTGCAACTTGTAAGGGCCTTTCTTGCTGCTTTTTTCCACTGCCTGATGATAACACTCGACGGCTGCGGCCGTATCGCCCGCCGTGGCATGGATATTGCCCATGGCATAGTAGATGGCATCCAGGTAGTCGGCATTGTTGGGGTTGCGGCTCATGCTGCGGAGCTTGCGCAATGAACGCCGGCTGCCGCCCCGGGTGTCGACCTCGGTCTGGCGGATGCGGGCGTTGAGATCCATCTCGTAGGGAGGATTCAGTCGCGAGACGGCCTTGTAGTGGTCCAGGGCCTTGCCCGGTTCGCCCATCTGTTGGTATAGCTGGCCCATGATAAAATGGTAGCGCTGTTTCTCGCGACGCGAGGTGGTGTTCTTCAGACCGATTTCCAGAAACGGGATGGCCTCCGACAGGTTTTCGCGCTTGATGAGGAAGTCGGCATAGGCCAGCGAATAGTCTTTTGTGAGTGAGGGGCGGAAGCCCTCCTCATTGAGCTTGTTCAGGACGTTTTCGGCCACGTACATCCAATCCGATTCATAATAGGCCCTCGCCTGCCAGATCTTGGCCTCGTCGCAAAGGTCCTTGTCGAGGGGAAAATGACGGAGGATATAGGAGCAGGTGGCCAGCGCCGACTCGAAATCGGCCTTGTGGAACTGCGCCTTGGCCATCAGCAGGAAGACACTGCCCATCACGGGATTGAATTCCTCCTGCTCATAGAACATCTTCTCTTTGAGCGAAGCGTTGCGGGCTGGCTTCTTGTCGGGCTTGACGCGGATGGAATGTTCCTTGATGGCCTTCTCGCACTTGGTGATGCAGGCGGTCATCTGTCCGCTCACGGTGCCGCCCAGCGAATGGTCGCTGATGGGATAGATCGGCAGCAGCGTGGAATAGTCGTTCCTGCCCCCGGTCTCGATCTGCTGCAGCCCCTTCTTGTAGCTTTCCTCCCCGTTGAAACGCACATTGTAGCGGGTGGTCAGGGCGTGATAGCTGCGCGAGGCGCGCGTGTTTTGCTGGGTAGAGCAAGCCAGGCCCGACAAAAGCATCAGGCCCAAGAGCATTCCCAAAACAATACGCCTTCGTAACATGATTCTCAGGGGAGCCGCCCTTTGCGCGGGCGCGTCCGTGAAGATAATAACGCAGACTGTCGGTGTTTATTGTACGGCGTTGCGCCTTTCCTGAACAATCAGCAGCGCTTCGTCGCGCAAGGGGTCGGGCAATTCGATGCCGCGCAGCCGCAGACTGTTGAGCCAGCCCATCACATCGTCGGGCCGCAGCGTGTAGAAGACATCGGAGAATTCAGCCAGGCCTTTCTCGTCATAGCCGTCGGCCGGGACACCCCGGTAGGCATCCAGTTCCTCGTCGTTGTAATAGACAATCTCCGTCTGTGCCATGGCGGCCCGGTCTTTCTGGCACACCAGGTGCTGGCCGCAGCAGGCTTCCGACTGGTCGGCCGGCTGCTCGGCCGGCTGCTCTCCGTCGGAGGGCTGGTGCTCAAACCAGTGGAACTTGCCGGCCAGGTAGCTGAAAATGCCCAGGGCCACCAATGCCAGGAATATGATGATCAGGAATTTTTCCATATCAGATCTCCTTGATTTTAAATCCTGCCGCCGACAGATGTTGCCAAAAATCGGGATAGGATTTGCTTATCACCTCCGGATTATTGATTATCAATTGATTATCTATTATTGTCGTCTGTTCGCGAAGATAGGGCGAGGCATTGATATCGCTACTGTTCGCCCGGCCCGAATCGCCCAGGCAGGCAGCGACCGGCGCAAAAGCCATGGCCATGCGATGGTCTTGGTAAGTGTCGATGCGAAGCGTCTGCTGGCAGGGATGAACCCATTTCTGCCGCCACAGCAGGTCGTTGCCCTGGATTTTCAAATCGAAACCCAGTTTGTCCATTTCATTGACCAGGGCCGCCAGGCGGTCGGTTTCCTTGATGCGCAGGCTTTCCAGGCCCCTGAGACGGAACGGGATGCCTTTCAGGGCCAGCGTTACCGCCAGTGTCTGGGCCATGTCGGGATACTGACTGAAATCCTCGTCGAAGAATTCGCAACGGGTCGGCATCGAAAACAGCATGCAACCGTCATTGTCAAACTCCGTCAAGACCCCCAGTTGACTGAACCAGGCCTGCACCCGGGCGTCTCCCTGCAGGCTTTCGGGTTTCAGCCCCGACAGCCTGATCCGGGCCTCACGATACAGGCTCGCCAGTTCGTACCAGTAGGAAGCGGCCGACCAGTCTTTCTCGACGACATAGGACGACGGAGCCTTGTAAGGCTGCGGAAATATCTTGATGCCGGCGCCCCTCCAGAGCACAGCCACCCCGAAGCGTCGCATCAGGCTCACCGTCATATCCAGATAGGGACGGGAATTCACCTTGTTGACAAGCTTCATCTCCAGGCCGTTTTCCATGAGCGGAGCGATCATCATCAGGGCCGAGAGATACTGGCTGCTCACACTGCCGTCGATGGTGATGGCACCACCCGGCAGGGGATGACCCGTCACGCTCAGGGGCGGATAGCCTTCCTCGCCCAGATACTCGATCGTGGCGCCCACACTGCGCAGGGCATCGACAAGTATGCCGATGGGGCGGTGTTTCATGCGTTCGCTGCCCGTAATGGTCCATTGACCGGGGGTCATGGCATAATAGGCCGTCAAAAAGCGCAGCGCCGTACCGGCTGCCCCCAGGTCCTTGACCGGATTGCCCGATTTGAGGGCCCGCTGCATGGCCCGGCTGTCATCGCAATCGGCCATGTTGTAGAGCCGGCAATGGTCCGTGGACAGGGCATTGAGCAACAAAAGCCGGTTGGTCAGGCTCTTGGACGTGGGTAAATCGACGGCACAATGAAGCGAAACGGGGGCTGTGATCTGGTACATGGTCGTTACTTGCATTTTTCAGGATTCTTGTTGACATAGTCCTTCCACGACTTGTAGGCCTTGCCCTCGGGCATGGGTCGGGAAGTCTGCAGATAGTGGCAGTAGGCGGCGGCCAGGGCGTCGGTGGCGTCGAGCTGCGGCACCAGGTCCTCCTTGGGGATGCTCAGGATGCGGCCCACCATGTCGGCCACCTGCTCCTTGGAAGCCCGTCCGTTGCCCGTCAGGGCCATCTTGATCTTCAGCGGGGCATACTCGTGGATGGGGATGTCACGCGACACGGCCGCGGCAATGGCACAGCCCTGGGCATGGCCCAGTTTGAGCATCGACTGCACGTTCTTGCCGAAGAAAGGCGCTTCGATGGCCATCTCGTCGGGCAGGAACTCGTCGATCAGGCTGCGCGTGCGTTCGAAAATCTTGCGCAGCCGCAGGTAGTGGTCCTCGTACTTGTTGAGCTTGAGCACTCCCATCAGCACATATTGCGCCTTGCCGTTGACCACGTGCAGCACTCCATAGCCCATGACATTGGTCCCCGGGTCGATGCCCAGGATCACCCGGTCCTTGCTGGGATTGCCGGCGCGTACTCGCAGATCTGCCATACTCGTTTGCGGTTGTAATTCTCCACAAAGATAGCACAACGCAAACCTAAAAACAAATGTCTTTGACCCTGATGCAAAAAGGCCCGGATCGGGCGGCTCAAAAAAATTTTTCTGACTATGCTTCTGTTTTCTGAAAAATGCAGTATCTTTGCAGCCGTTCTACGGAAAGGGAACCTCGCATGGGGCATTAGCTCATCCGGCTAGAGCGCGACACTGGCAGTGTCGAGGTGAGCGGTTCGAGTCCGCTATGCTCCACCCGCCAAACGGATTAATCTGCAACCAACGCAAAATTAATCCGTTTGTTTTTTCTCTGTTTACGAGCTGGATTACAACAAGTCCCAATCCATTCTTTTGGCCAGTTCCTTGATGAGCGAGGCATCCTTTTGGGGAATCGAAAGTTTGACCTCTTCCCTGCTGCCGTAGCGCTCACCCGGTTCCATCACCATGGCGGGTTCGGGCTGCTCATAGCCATAACTCTGCACCAGCGAGCCCGGTGCCACCCAAGGATGTTTGACGGCCTCGTTGAGTGCCCGCTTGACAAATGCATTAATCGAAATGCCCGCCTCAGCCGCCATATTGGCGATGTCGCGGTGGGTATCTGGTGCAATACGCACATTGAACATGCCAGTGTAGCTTTTTTCGGGCTTCACCCCGTGTTCTTCGCAAAAAATCAAATAATCCTCCACGGCCTCATGAAAAGCATCCGTGAGTTCTTTGACGGATTCGCCCTCGTAATTGACGAGATCGTCGATTCCTTCCAGTTTTCCAAAAAAGACTTTATCGGGCTCGCTATACGCCACAGATCCGACATAGCCTTTGTACTTTAGTGTGTTCATACCTCAATATCTCATTTGCAAATGTAACCACTATTCAGTTACAAACAAAATCATCGACGAGATTATTTCGATTATTATTATCTTTGTCCTTGATGAGGATGATTCGACGGGTGAACAAGAATATCAACTAGTTAATTATCAAATTATTACAAGATATGATTATGAAAAGACTTTCTCTCTTGCTCAGTGTGTTGTTGTTGGCTGCAGGCTTGCGGGCCGGGGCGGCCGTGGTGGTCGAAGCGCCCGAATCGCCTTATGGTTTCGAGCCGCTCGAGATGTACAGTTTCCCCAGGAAGGATTTCCCGATCACCCGCTACGGGGCCAAACCGGGCCAGGTGAAAGCCACCACCGAGGCCTTTGCCAAAGCCATGGCTGCCTGCAACAAGGCCGGCGGCGGACGCGTGGTTGTCCCCCAGGGCGAATGGCTCACGGGGCCGATCCACTTCAAGAGCAACTGCAACCTGTTCCTGAGCGAGGGGGCCAAAGTGGTGTTTGAGGACGATCTGAGCCTGTATTATCCCGCCGTCCAGACTTCCTGGGAAGGGGCCGAATGCATGAACATCTCTCCCCTGCTCTACGCTTTCGAGTGTGAGAACATCGCCATCAGCGGCCCGGGCATGCTGGCACCCAAGATGGATTTCTGGCGCACCTGGTTCAAGCGGCCCGACTCGCATATCCAGGCCACCCGCCAACTCTATGCCATGTGCTCCACCCAGGTGCCTGTCCAGGACCGCCACATGGAGCGCGAAGGCGTGCAGATGCGACCGCACCTGATCCATTTCAATCGTTGTAAAAATATCCAGTTGGACGGATTCAAGATCCGCGAAAGTCCCTTCTGGACCATCCATACCTATATGTGTCGCGACATCTGGGCCCACGACCTGGATGTCTATGCCCACGGCCACAACAACGACGGCATTGACCTGGAAATGACCCAGCATGCTTTGGTAGAGAACTGCCGTTTCGACCAGGGCGACGATGCCGTGGTGCTCAAGGCCGGCCGCAACCAGGACGGCTGGGCCGCCGATATGCCCACCCAGGACATTGTGGTGCGCAACTGCCAGGTGGTGCAGGGACATTGCCTGTTGGGCATCGGCAGTGAGATGGCGGGCGGCGTGCGCCGGGTCTATATGCACGACTGCCACTCCAGCGACCGGGTCTATCGCCTCTTCTACCTGAAGACCAATCACCGCCGGGGCGGCTTTATCGAGGACATCACCGTGGAGAAGGTCTCTGCGACCAAGATGCTCCGCGTGCTGGAAATCGACACCGACGTACTCTACCAGTGGCGCGACATCGTGCCCACCTTCGAGACGCGCATCACCCGCATCCGCAACATCAGCATCCGTCAGGCCGAGGCCGAGCAGGCCGATGCCGTGTATGAACTACGGGGCGATGAACGCGATCCCATCGACGGTGTCAATATCGAAGGCATACACGTCAAGTACCTGACCAAGTTCCACAACAATGTGGAATTCGTCAAGAACCTCAATGTCAAGGACATCACCATCGACCATATAGGCGAAGGCGATGGCGTGACAGGGATTTCAGGCTTTGTCCCCGGACGGTAAATCGTGCGGGAACTCCGGTCTTAGAGTTCGAAATTGCGGGTGGCAAACGGCAGCGACAGGCGCAGGGCCGTGTGCCAGTATTCCCAGGTGTGGGCTCCGTTGCGCACGCGAAGCTCGCAATTGATTCCCTTGCGACGCATTTTCATGAACAAATCGACCGACAGCTGCAACAGGCCGTCGTCGTCGCCGCAGTCGAGGAACCACTTCACCCCGCGCAGGGCCTCGATGGTCTTTTCATCGGCATTGTCGATGAAATCGAGGGCTGAGTGCTCGCGTACCGACATGGCTGTGATATAGAGTTTATTTTCCTGATCGGCCGGCTGACGGACCTGATTCGACTGGTTGTCGAGCCAGGCGCTCATGCCATAGCAACTGGAAAACATGTCGGGATGGCGCTGGGCATAGACCACGCTGCCGCCACCGCCCATCGACAGGCCGGCCACGGCGCGCAGGGCCTTGGCGCCGCCGCAACGGTATTTTTCCTCCATGGCCGGGATCAGCTCCTGGAAGAAGAAATCCTCATAGGGGCATCCGGGCATATTGAAATAGCCGTTCTGCACATGCTGCACATCCTGATCGCCGGCACAGGGCATGACAATGATCATCTCGGCGGCTTCACCGGTACCTGTCAGTTCGTCCAGGACGGCACGGACACCGCCGCGGGCTTCCCAGTCGGTATGGTTGCCGTAGAGGCCATGCAGCAGGTAGAGCACCGGATAGTGCTTTTCCGAAGCATTGAAATTTCTGGGCATGCAGACATTGACATTCACATCACGGCCCAGCACCTTGCTGGCAACCACATCGGTCTGGATGCGGCTCTGGGCACTGAGTCCCAGCACGGAAAACAGCACCAGGACCATCATCATTGATTTTTTCATAGGGCAACTAGTTTGGGGCAAATGTAAAGATAAATGCACTACCTTTGCAAACAAGTTGGCAATAATTGCGACCGGCATGAAAGAAAAACAGCACATCGGCAGTCTGTTCGACCGTATTGCAGCGCGTTACGACCTGCTCAACCACCTGTTGTCGCTCAATATCGACCGACGCTGGCGGCGCCGCGCCGTGGCCCTGCTCGAGACCCTGCCACCCGAAGGCAGGCTGCTCGATGTGGCCACCGGCACAGCCGACCTGGCCCTGGAGATTGTGCGTCAGGGCAAGGCTCCCCACGTGCTGGGCATCGACCTCTCGGAAGAGATGATGAAACTGGGCCGCGAAAAAATCAGGCGGGCCGGCCGGCAGGAGGCCATCGTCTTGCAAGGGGCCAGTGCTTTGGAACTGCCCTTCGAGTCGGAGAGCTTCGATGCAGTGACCTGTGCCTACGGGGTGCGCAATTTCTCCGACCTCGACCAGGGGCTCCGGGAGATGCAGCGCGTACTGCGCCCCGGCGGACAGCTCCTCGTCTTGGAATTTTCCTATCCCGACAACCGCCTGATTGCCTGGGCCTACGATTTGTATTTTTCCCATATCATGCCGCTGGTGGGCCGGCTCATAAGCCGCGACCGCAGCGCCTATACTTATTTGAACAAGAGTGTCAAACAATTTGTCTGGGGTCAGGCCATGATCGACCGGCTTTGTCGGGCCGGCTTCCAGGACCCCGTCTATAAAACCTTCACCTATGGCATCACAACCGTCTATACAGCACGAAAATAATAAAATTTTGTTCTGGCTGAAAATCACCCGGCCCCATTCCCTGTTTGCCTCGGCCTGCCCGGTGCTGGTCGGCTGGAAAATCTGCCTCATGCAGGGCATCGCCTTCCATTGGCCGGCGGCCGTGCTCACCCTTTTGTGCGCACTGAGCCTGCAGATCCTGTCCAACCTCATCAACGACTACTACGACTTCATAAGGGGCGCCGACAAAAAGGGCCGGGAAGGCTTCCAACGCCCCCTGGCCGAAGGGTTGGTGAGCCTGCCGCAAATGAAGGCAGCCGTCCTCACGGCATTGAGTGCCTCGGTCGTGCTGGGGCTGTACCTGGTGGCCATCGGCGGCTGGCCCATCCTGCTTATCGGACTGAGTTCGATCTTATTTGCCTGGCTCTACACAGCTACCGACTATTCGCTCTCATACCTGGGCATCGCCGACATCTTTGTGCTGCTCTACTACGGGCTGCTGGCCTGCTGGGGCACCGCCTGGCTGCAACAGGCCGCCGACCAGCCCCTGCTCTATACCTGGCAGCATGTCAGCTTCCAGCTTTTGCCGCCCTTGTCCTTGCAAACCGTGCTCTGCGCCGGTGCTGTCAGCGGGTTGTTGAGTATGTGCGTGCTGGCCGCCAACAACATCCGCGACATCGAAGACGACAGGGCCGTCAACAAGCGCACCTTCCCCGTCCGTTTCGGCAAGACGGCAGCATTGGTGGGATACGGCCTCATCGTGGCACTGATGCCCCTGTCGGCCTGGCTGGCCTTCGGCCTGAGCCCGGTCATGCTGATCGCCCTGCCCGGTTTTTATCTCTTTTACAAGATACTTACCTCCTCTGGGGCACAATACAACCGTTGCCTGATGATGGCGGGCATCATCAATGCCATTTACGTGATCCTGGTTTGGATCTGCCTGTAAAAAGAATCTGCCTGTAAGAGGAATCTTTCTGCAAGAGGAATCTTTCTGCAAGAAGGGATCAGACGGTCGGACCGTCCTGCCATGTGAGCTGGCGGCGGCCGTCGGGCAGTTCACAAAGATACACCTGGCAGCAGTTGTCGGGCAACAGGTCGGCCACGAGTTCGGGCCATTCCACAAAGCAGTAGCAACCGCTGTAGAAATAGTCCTCGCAGCCGATATCGACGGCCTCGGACGGTTTTTTCAGCCGGTACATGTCGAAATGATAGACGGCCCCCTGCGGGCTTTGGTATTCGTTGATGATGGCAAAGGTGGGGCTGTTGACCGGGGAGTTCACGCCCAAACACTGACACACAGCCTTGATGAAAGTGGTCTTGCCCATGCCCATTTCAGCATGGAAGGCAAAGACGCGTCGCTCGCCCACCGCCGACAAAAACTGCCGGGCGGCCTGTGTGATCTCATCCAAAGAAAATACCAGTTTATCCATCATTGACTATCATTTGCCCTCCAGGGTGATGAGGGGTATCATCATTTCTTCCAGGGAGATGCCGCCATGCTGGAAAGTGTCCTTGTAGTATCCGACATAGTAGTTGTAGTTGTTCGGATAGGCAAAGAAATCGTTGTTCATGGCAAACACATAGGACGTGCTCAGGTTGGGCGACGGCAGATGGTACTGCGCAGGCTGTTTCACCTCGAACACCTGCTTGGGATTGTAATTGAGGCTCTTGCCCAGCTTGTAGCGCAGGTTGGTGTTGGTGTTCTTGTCGCCCACCACCTTCACCGGGTTGTCCACCCGGATGGTGCCGTGGTCGGTCGTGAGGATCACCTTCACCTTCTGGCCGGCCAGATAGCGCAGCAACGACGACAGGGAGGAATGCCTGTACCACGATTCGGTCAGGGAACGGTAGGCGGCCTCGGAAGAGGCCAGTTCGCGGATCATCTTCGATTCGGTACGGGCATGCGAGAGCATATCGATGAAGTTGAACACCACCACGTTGAGCGGGTTGTCCATCAGTTGGCGCATCTCGTCCAGGAGGCGGTCTCCGGCAGCCACATCGTTGATTTTGTGGTAGCTGAAGGGACAGACCTTGCGATAGCGTTCGAGTTGCGTGCGGATGAGCGGCTCCTCGTTCAAGTTCTTGCCCTGCTCCTCGTCTTCATCGACCCACAAATCGGGAAACATCTGCTGGATCTGCAAGGGCATCAGGCCCGAGAAGATGGCATTGCGCGCATACTGCGTGGCTGTGGGCAGCAGGCTCAGGTAGAGCTGTTCGTCAATCTGGAACTGCTCCGACAGATAGGGCTTGATGCAGCGCCACTGGTCGAAACGGAAATTGTCGATGAGGATGAACCAGACATGTTCTCCATTGTCGAGCAGAGGGAACAACTTGTTTTTGAACAGGTCGGGGCTCATCAGCGGCCGCGACTCGGGACGGGTCATCCACTCGAGGTAGTGCCGGGCGACGAACTTGGCAAAGAGGCTGTCGGCCTCCTTCTTCTGCATCTGCAGGAATTCATCCATGCCTGTCTGGGCCTGTTCCAGTTCCAGTTCCCAATAGACCAGCTTGCGCCAGACTTCCTGCCAGTCTTCGACCGTGGCAGCCTGGCCGATCATCACGCCGATCTCCTGGAAGCGTTGGCGATAGTCCTGCGTGAGGGCGTCGTTGACGATGGCCGTCTTGTGCAGGTTCTTCTTCAAGGTCAGGAGGATCTGGTTGGGATTGACCGGCTTGATCAGGTAGTCGGCGATCTTGTTGCCGATGGCCTGGTCCATGATGTTCTCCTCCTCGCTCTTGGTGATCATCACGATGGGCAGCGAAGGCAGGGTTTCCTTGATGGCGTTCAGGGTCTCCAGGCCGCTCAAGCCGGGCATGTTCTCGTCGAGAAAGACCAGGTCGAAGGGCTGCTGACGGCACAAGTCCAGGGCGTCGCGGCCGTTGGTGGCCGTGACTACCTCATAGCCTTTCTCCTCGAGGAAAAGGACATAGGGCTTGAGCAGGTCGATCTCGTCGTCGGCCCAAAGCAGGCGGTCTTTCTTCATGCCGGTAAAGCTTAGAGCAGGTTCTTGATCTTCTCTTCCAACTGGTTCTTGGGAGCGGCGCCCACCTGTTTGTCGACCAGCTGGCCACCCTTGAAGAACAGGATGGTCGGGATGTTGCGGATACCGAACTGGGCGCAGACTTCGTCGTTTTCGTCGACGTTCAGCTTGCCGATATTCACCTTGTCGGCATAAGCAGCCGAGAGTTCTTCCACCCAAGGACCGATCATGCGGCAGGGACCGCACCATTCAGCCCAGAAATCAACCACCAGGGGCTTGTCAGCGTTCAAGTATTCCTTGAAGTTAGCATCAGTAATTGCAAGTGCCATAGTTTCAATTATTTATTTGTTAATTATTGAATTTCGTCATCAATTGACCATCAAGGTCAGACCGTTCATTTCATTGAGTTCCTCCATCAGTTCCTTGGACAGGCGCACCCGGCGTTTGACAGAATGCAGCCGGGTGTTGAGCCGCGGCGACACCGTGTCGTCATAGACCGAGAGATAGAGCAAGGTCTTGCCCTGGTTGTCGTCGATGCGGGCCACAAAGTCGTTGACAAAGTCTTCGCTGATGGAGTTGAGCGGCAGCATGACATGCAGCTTCTCGATGGCCGTGTCCATCACCTCCGACAGCAGGGCTATCTGCGTGATCTCGAGGTCAGCCTTGTCGGGCGCATACATCCGCGTGGCGAAATGACCGCGGATCGACAGGAAAGCGCCCTTGTAGAGGAAGTTGCGGAACTTCACATACGACTTGGGGAAGAAGGTGTGCGTGTAGGAGCCTTCGTAGTCTTCGATGGTCACATCGGCCATCTCGTCGCCTTTCTTGGTCATGCGCGTACGCACGTCGGTCACCATGCCGGCGAAAATATATTCGCGGCCGGCCTGGAAGGAGCGGCTGTCGAGCATGGGGCGTATCTTGTCGGTGGTCAGCGTGCAGACATATTTCAGATAGACATAGTACTGGTCGAGCGGATGGGCCGAGAGGAACATGCCGATGCAGTCCTTCTCGAGGTTGAGGCGCTCGATGATCGAAAAATCGAGCGGCGTGGGCGGCGGTGTGGGCCGGGTGATGGTCACCGACATGTCGTCGCCGAAGATGCTGCCGAACATGTTCTGCTTGTCTTCCTGGTATTTCTGTCCGTAGCGCACCAGCACGTCGAGGAAGGGTTCGCCCCGGTCGGTGAGCATGCGGTACTGTTCGCGCGTCATGCCCTCGAAGCTGTCGAAGGCACCGGCAGAGGCCAGGATTTCAAGATTCTTGCGACCGCACAGCGTCGGGCTGACCCGTTCGACCAGGTCGAAGACCGAATCGTAGGGGCCGTTGGCCTCGCGCTCCTCGATGATGGCCTTGGCGGCCGATTCGCCCATGCCCTTGATGGCGCCCAGGCCGAAACGGATATTGCCCTGCTTGTTGACCGTGAAGTGATGGCCGGATTCGTTCACATCGGGACCGAGCACCTTGATGCCCATCGACTTGCATTCGGCCATGAAGCGCGACACTTCGGAGATGTTGTTGATGTTGCGCGTCATGACGGCCGCCATGTATTCCGACGGATAATGGGCCTTGAGGTAGGCCGTCTGGAAGGCCACTACCGAATAGCAGGTGGCATGCGACTTGTTGAAGGCATATTCGGCAAACTTCTTCCAGTCGTTCCAGATTTTCTGCAGGATCTCGCGGGAATGGCCGTTGGCCTCGCCGCCCTCGTAGAAGAGGCCTTCCAGCTCCTTCATCTTTTCGATCTGCTTCTTGCCCATCGCCTTACGCAGCGTGTCGCTCTGGCCGCGGGTGAACCCGGCCAGCTGGCGCGAAAGCAGCATCACCTGTTCCTGATAGACCGTGATGCCGTAGGTCTCCTTGAGGTATTTCTCCATGCAGGGGATATCATACTCGATGGGCTTGCGGCCGTGTTTGCGGTCGATAAAGTCGGGAATGTAGTCCATCGGGCCGGGCCGGTAGAGGGCGTTCATCGCGATGAGGTCGCCAAACTGCGAAGGCTGCAGCTCGCGCAGGTATTTCTGCATGCCCGGCGATTCAAACTGGAAGGTGCCGATGGTCTTGCCGGCACAGTAGAGCTCGTAGGTCTTGGGATCGTCCAGGGGGATGTTGTCCAGATCGATTTCCACCCCATGGGTCATCTTGATGTTGTGCTGGGCCTCCTTGAGGATGGACAGGGTCTTCAGGCCCAGGAAGTCCATCTTGATCATGCCCGTTTCCTCGATGACCGAGCCTTCGTACTGGGTCACCAGCAGCTTTTCGCCCGTCTCCTTGTCGTCGGCCGTGCAGACGGGCACCCAGTCGGAGATGTCGTCGCGGCCGATGATCACGCCGCAGGCATGGACACCGATGTTGCGCACATTGCCCTCGAGCTGGATGGCGTATTTCAGGGTTTCCTGCACCAGGGGCGCGCCCGATTCCAGCTCAGCCCGGAGCTCGGGGATGTTCGCCAGACAGTTCTTGAAATTGATCTTCTCGGTCTTGTCCTTGCCGTCCTTGTCCTTGACGATGAGCCGGTCGGGGATGAGCTTGGCCAGACGGTCGGCTTCGGAAAGGGGCAGCTTCTCGACCCGGGCCACGTCCTTGATGGCCGACTTGGTGGCCATGGTGCCGTAGGTGATGATGTGCGAGACCTTCTCCTTGCCGTATTTGTTTTCCACCCAGCGCAGCACCTCGCCGCGGCCGTCGTCGTCGAAGTCGGTGTCGATATCGGGCAGGGAGATGCGGTCGGGGTTGAGGAAACGCTCGAACAGCAGGTCGTATTTGATGGGATCCACCTTGGTGATGCCCAGGCAATAGGCCACCACCGAACCGGCGGCCGAGCCACGGCCCGGGCCCACGGAGACACCCAGCGAGCGGGCACCGGCGATAAAGTCCTGCACAATGAGGAAATAGCCCGGGAAGCCCATGTTCTTGATGGTGTTGAGCTCGAAATCGATACGCTCCCTGAGCTCGTCGTTGATCTCGGGATAGAGCCGCTTGGCCCCTTCGTAGGTGAGGTGGCGCAGGTAGGCGTCCTGGTCTTCAAATTCGGGCGGTATCTGATAGTCGGGCATGATGGCCTTGTGGTCGATGGAATACTCCTCCACTTTGCCGGCGATCTCGAGCGTGTTGTCCAGGGCCTCGGGAATGTCGGCAAACAGCTCGCTCATCTCGGCCGTGGTCTTGAACCATTCCTGCTTGGTGTAGGCCATCTTGGTGTAGTCGTTCACATCGTTGCCCGTGTTGACGCACAACAGCCGGTGATGGGCCTCCGCATCGTCCTCGTTGACAAAGTGCACATCGTTGGTGCAGACGAGTTTGATGTCGTATTTGCGGGCGAATTCGACCAGACGGGCATTGACCTCGACCTGCTTGGGATAGGTATCCTGCGCCGCCTCGGGCACGGTGGGCTTGTGACGCTGCAGCTCGAGGTAGAAATCGTCGCCGAAGAGATTTTTGAACCAGCGCACCGACTCCTCGGCCCTGTCCAGCTCGCCTTTGAGGATGTATTGCGGAATCTCGCCGCCCAGGCAGGCCGAGCAGCAGATCAGGCCCTCGTGGTATTTCTCCAGGTCGGCGTGGTCGGTACGCGGCGTATAATAAAGGCCGTCGGTCCAGGCCCGAGAGACGATCTTGATGAGGTTCTTGTAGCCCTGGTAGTTCTTGGCCAGCAGGATCAGGTGCCAGCCACGGGCATCTTCCTTGACCTCGCGGCGCTTGTTTTCCTTGCCGTGACGGGCCACATAGACCTCACAGCCGATGATGGGCTTGAGGGAGACTTCCGTACCCTTTTCCTTCCACTTCTTGAGCGTTTTCTTGATGTAGTTGGTGAATTCCTTCACACCGAACATGTTGCCGTGGTCCGTGATGGCGATGGCCGGCATGCCGTCTGCGATGGCCTTGTCGACCAGGGCCTGTACGGAAGCCTGCCCGTCGAGCACGGAATACTGCGTGTGCACGTGTAGGTGAACAAAGGAACTCATATTGAGGTGGTTGTTTGGGTGGTAAATCTGGGCTTAAAGATAAGCAAAAATCCGGCGCCGTGACAGCCTTTCCACCCCCATCGTATTAAGATTGCGTTAAATATTATATTTGCCTAAGACTGAATACAATATGCGGTCTTGGCAGATTGCGGGATTATTTTTATTTTTGCTGCCGAAGAATCATTGCCTATGAAGAAACCCAGGCTCTATCCCGTCCACCGGGAAGGCATCTCCCTGATCCTGCTGTCGTCGCTGCTGCTGGGTTGTGCCAGCGTCGTCTGCTTTCTGATGGCTGCCACATGGATAGCCTGGACCGTGTTGGGGATTTCCGTGGTTCTTCTGTGCTTTCTCGCCATCTTCTTCCGCAACCCGGCCAATGTGGTCGAGGGAATATCCGACCTTGACATCCTGGCCCCGGCCAATGGACGTGTCGTAGTGGTCGAGCCGGTCTATGAAGACCGCCTGCTCAAGGAGCAACGGCTGCAGGTATCCATCTTCATGCCTATCACGGCCGTGCATTCCAACTGGTATCCCTTCAAGGGCACCGTCCTGCATGTCAGCCACCGCAAGGGGCGCTATCAGGCGGCCTACCTACCCAAATCGAGCCAGGAGAACGAATCGTCGAGCATCCTCCTTCGGGCTGCCTGCAACGGCCAGACCGTCCTGCTCCGGCAGATTGCCGGCGCCATGGCGCGCCGCATCGTCACCTATGCCCGCGAAGGAGCCGAGTGCGACACCAACACCCAGCTGGGCTTCATCAAGTTCGGTTCACGAGTGGATATGTTCTTCCCCATGGACAGCGTCGAGTTGCTCGTCCAGCCGGGTGACCGGGTCAAAGGCAACCAGACGGTGATTGCCCGCTTCAAACCCCAGCAGTCATGATCCGCAAATACCTTCCCGACACCCTGACCCTGCTCAATGCGTTTTGCGGCTCCATTGCCACGGCTTTCGCCTTTCAGGGGCGCTATCCGCTGGCCGCCGGTTTCATCATCCTGGCCGCGGTATTCGACTTTTTCGACGGCTTTGCCGCCCGCCTGCTGCATGCCGGTTCCGAGATCGGCAAGGAGCTGGATTCGCTCAGCGACCTGGTCAGTTTCGGTCTGGCGCCTTCGGCCATGGTGTTCCATTTTCTGCAGACGCATCAACAAGATTCGATATTGGCGGCCGACATCTGGAGTTGGCTGTCGTTTGCCGCTTTCCTCATGGTCGCCGCTTCGGCCCTGCGCCTGGCCCGCTTCAACCTGGATCCGCGCCAGACAAGCGAGTTCATCGGGCTGCCCACGCCGGCCAACGCCATTTTCTGGGCCTTCGGCCTGGTGGGGTTCCACGAGGCGGCCATCGACCCGCTGTGGGTCCTGGCAGGGGTGCTCTTCTTCTCCTGGTTGCTAAACTGCGCCCTGCCCATGTTCTCACTAAAATTCAAGCATTTCCGCTGGGCAGGCAACCAGTGGCGCTATATCCTCCTGGCCGGTATCGTGGCGGCCGTCTGCCTGCTGGGCCTCAGCGGCCTGGCCGTAGGCATCGTCTGGTATATCGTCCTCTGCACGTTTGCCCGTTGCTATCGTTCCTGTCATAGTCAGTCTTGAGTCATGAAAAAGGGAAAGAAGAAAAAACTGCTTGTCAAGCCCAAATCGCCGCTGCGCAACAAGCGCATCGTCTTCGCGCTGAACGAATGGGAATACGACGCCCTGACGGTCTATTGCAAACGCTACAAGATCAAGAACCGGTCGAATTTCCTGCGCAAGACCGTCCTGGGCAAGGTTTCCCAGAAATTCCAGGAAGACTATCCGACACTTTTCTGACATGGACGACGAGAGATTCATGCGAGCCGCCCTGGACCAGGCACAGGCTGCCTTCGACCAGGGCGAGGTGCCGGTAGGGGCCGTGGTGGTCTGCCGCGACCGGATTATCGCCCGCGCCCGCAACCTGACCGAGCTGCTGCACGATGTCACCGCCCACGCCGAAATGCAGGCCATCACCTCGGCCAGCAACACTTTGGGAGGCAAATATCTGAAAGACTGCACGCTCTATGTCACGGTCGAGCCCTGCGTCATGTGCGCCGGGGCACTGGGCTGGTCGCAACTGAGCCGGCTGGTCTATGGCACCGAAGACGAAAAAAAGGGCTACACCCGTTTCGCGCCCCAGGCCCTGCATCCCAAAACCCAGGTCACGACAGGCGTGCTGGCCGATGAGTGCGCCGCCTTGATGAGCCGCTTTTTCCAGCAAAAACGCTGATGGCACAGCACAACCGACTCGGACAGGCGGGGGAAGACCAGGCGGTCGCCCTGCTGCAGGAAAAAGGCTATGAGATCCTAGCCCGCAACTGGCATTCCAGCCACAAGGAGCTCGACATCGTGGCCCGCAACCGCGACTGGCTGGTGGTTGTCGAAGTCAAGACCCGCAGCAGCGAGGACTACGAGCAGCCCTGGCAGGCCGTCACGGCACAGAAAATCAGGCGCACCGTCCAGGCTGCCCATCATTTTGTCAGGCAATGGGGCATCGACCTGCCCGTCCGCTTCGACATCATTTCCGTGGTCCGGCACAACGACGGCTTCCATCTGGAACACATCGAGGACGCCTACCCCGCCCCGCTCTCATAACGCCCCCTCATGAACCGCATCGTACAAATAGCAGAGACTGCCTCGACCAACACCCTTTTGCTCGAACAGCTCAATAGCCGGCAAAACAGTCAGGCAGCTGCCGACACGCCCCTCTGGCAGGACGGCGACATGATGGTCTGCTACCGTCAGACCGACGGACGGGGCCAGCGGGGCAACCATTGGGAATCGGCCCCGGGACAGAACATCGCCCTGAGCCTGCTGCTTTGCCCCCGACACCTACCCGCCAGCGAAGCCTTCCTTGTGTCGGAGGCCTTCTCCGTGGCCGTCTGCCGCTGCCTCGAAGCTCTGGGCATAGAGCCTTTGCACATCAAATGGCCCAACGACATCTACGCCGGCGACGGCAAACTGGGCGGCATCCTCATCGAAAACACCCTCTCGGGCCCCTGGCTGAAAGCATCGGTCTGCGGCCTGGGACTGAATGTCAACCAGACACGTTTTTTGAGCGATGCACCCAATCCCGTCTCGCTCAAGGGCCTGACCGGCCGTGACTACGACCTACAAGCGCTCACGGCCGACCTGCACCGCCATTTCCTGGCGGCCAACCGCCAGCTGGCCGAAGCCCTGGACAAGGGGCAGACCTCAAGCCTGCAGGCCGATTACCGGCAGCGTCTCTACCGGCGCGAGGGCTGGCATCCCTACCGTGACAGCGAGGGCCTGTTTGAAGGGCAGCTGGTGGATGTCGGCAGCGACGGACGCCTCAGCCTGAGACGGGGCCGCGACGGCGAGGTGAAAAAATATGCTTTCAAAGAGGTATCGTTTGTCATATAACGAAGAATTTTCCTATCTTCGCCAATCAAAAGATTGCTTTTCTTATGCGTTACAAAAGAATACTTCTCAAACTGAGCGGTGAGTCGCTGATGGGCAAGATGCAATATGGCATCGACCCCGAAAGGCTCAACGACTATGCAGTGCAAATCAAGGAAATGGCCCAGGCCGGCGTGCAGATAGGCATCGTCATCGGCGGTGGCAACATCTTCCGCGGCGTGAGCGGAGCCGCCAAGGGTTTTGAAAGGGTCAAAGGCGACCAGATGGGCATGCTGGCCACGGTCATCAACAGTCTGGCCCTGTGCTCGGCCCTGGAAAGCATCGGTGCCAAGGCCCGCGTACTGACGGCCGTCCGCATGGAGCCCATCGGCGAGTTCTACAGCAAGACCCGTACCCTGGAATGCCTCGAAAAAGGTGAAATCTGCATCTTCTCCTGCGGGACGGGCGCGCCCTACTTCACCACCGACACCGGTTCCTCGCTGCGCGGTATCGAGATCGAAGCCGACGTGATGCTCAAGGGCACCCGCGTCGACGGCATCTACACGGCCGATCCCGAGAAGGATCCCACGGCTGTCCGCTTCGACGAGATCACCTACGACGAAATCTACCGTCGAGGCCTCAAGGTGATGGATCTGACCGCCACCACCATGTGCAAGGAGAACAACCTGCCCATCGTCGTCTTCAACATGGATGTCAAGGGCAACCTCAAGAAGGTGCTCACGGAGGGCGGTATCGGTACCCTGGTACACAATTGATGACAAACAACAAGTAAAAATACACCACTATGAACGAAGAAGCTGATCTTCTGCTTTCCATGGCAGAAGAAAGTATGGAACAGACCATCCAGTTCCTGGACAAGTCTCTCTCCCGTATCCGCGCCGGCAAGGCCAGTGTCAATATCCTGGACAACATCCGCGTCAACTACTACGGCACGCCCAGTCCCCTGGTCAATGTCGCCACGGTCACCATTCCCGACGCCCGCACCATCGCCATCCAGCCTTGGGAAAAGAACCTCATCAAGGACATCGAGAAAGCCATCATGGCCTCCGACCTGGGCATCACCCCGGCCAACAACGGGGAAACCATCCACCTGGCCATTCCTCCGCTCACCGAGGAACGCCGCCGCCAGCTTACCAAGCAGGTCCGCCAGGAGGCCGAAGACGCCAAGATCAGCGTGCGCAACGCCCGCCGCGACGCCATAGACTCCATCAAGAAACTGGTCAAGGACGGCATGTCGGAAGACAACGGCAAGGATTACGAAGAAAAGATCCAGAAGAGCCACGACAAGTTCATCAAGCGCATTGACGAGATCGCTGCCGACAAGGAAAAGGAAATCATGACCGTCTGACCGTGGCCAAGGGAATTGTCATTAAGAGCACCGGCAGCTCCTACTGGGTGAGGACCCCCGAAGGAGACCTGGAGTGTAAGATTAAGGGCAATTTGCGTATCAAAGGGATACGGAGCACCAGCCCGGTCGTGGTCGGAGACTGTGTGACGGTGGTCGGCGAAGACGGCAACTGGCTCATCAGCAGCATCGACGACCGGCGCAACTACATCGTCCGCAAGCCGGCCAACCTGTCCAAGCAGCTGCACATCATCGCTGCCAACATCGATGTGGCGCTGCTGGTGGTCACCGTCAACCATCCCGAGACCAACCTGGTCTTCATCGACCGCTTCCTGGCCACCACCGAGGCCTACCGCATCCCGGCCTGTCTGGTTTTCAACAAGACCGATCTTTACAACGAGGAAGAGACCGCCTATCTCGACGGCCTCTTTCATCTTTATAGCACCATCGGCTATCCCTGCTACCGGATTTCCGTGCTCAAGGACCTGGGCATCGAGCCGCTCATAGCCGCTATCCGGGGCAAGGTCTGCCTTTTGTCGGGCAATTCGGGCGTGGGCAAGTCGTCCCTGCTCAACCGGCTCTATCCGCAGGCCAAAGCCAAGGTGGGAAGGATCTCCGGCTACCACGACAAGGGCCGGCATACCACTTCCTATTCGGAAATGTACGATCTGGGAGAGGGCACCTTCATCATCGACACGCCGGGCATCAAGGGTTTCAACACCTTCGACATGCAGCCCGAGGAAGTGAGTCACTATTTTCCGGAAATCTTCCGGGCCGCCGCCCATTGCCGCTACCACAACTGCACGCACACCCACGAGCCCGACTGTGCCGTACAAAAAGCGCTCGCCGACCATCTGATCAGCGAGTCACGTTACCACAGCTATCTGAGCATCCTCCAGGATGCCGACGAGGGCAAATACCGCTCATCGCAATAACGAATAACTGATTCGCTGCGACGGTTATAATAAAAACCAATGGCTTATCATTGAGAACCCGTGCCACCCTCGGCTCGAGAGAGGGAGGGGCCCGCGGGCATAGCCCGTGGGAGGGGTCGCAGCGATATTATTTGCGGCAGGGCCAGGGCTGGAGCTGCTTGAAGAAGTCGTTGCCCTTGTCATCGACCAGGATGAAGGCAGGGAAATCGACTACATCGATCTTCCAGATGGCTTCCATACCCAGCTCGGGATATTCCACACACTCGATGCTCTTGATGTTGTTCTGGGCCAGGATGGCGGCCGGTCCGCCGATGGAGCCTAGATAGAAGCCTCCGTGTTTCTGGCAGGCATCGGTGACAGCCTGCGAACGGTTGCCCTTGGCCAGCATGATGAGCGAGCCGCCGTTGTCCTGGAACTCATCCACATAGGGGTCCATGCGGCCAGCCGTGGTCGGACCCATTGAGCCGCAAGCCATGCCGGCAGGCGTCTTGGCCGGACCGGCATAGTAGATGGGATGATCCTTCAGGTACTGGGGCATGCCCTGGCCGGCATCCAGACGGGCTTTGATCTTGGCATGGGCGATGTCGCGGCCCACGATGATGGTGCCGTTGAGCGACAGACGGGTGCCGATGGGATATTTGGTCAGGATCTTGCAGACCTCCTTCATGGGCTGGTTCAAATCGATTTTGACAGCATTGCCCTCGCCTGCCTCGCGCAGTGCTTCGGGAATCAGTTCGTAGGGCTTGTCGTCCATCTTCTCGATCCAGATGCCGTCCTTGTTGATCTTGGCCTTGATGTTGCGGTCGGCCGAGCAGCTCACTCCCAGACCGATGGGACAACTGGCACCGTGGCGCGGCAGCCGGACCACACGCACGTCGTGAGCCATGTATTTGCCGCCGAACTGGGCGCCCAGGCCGATTTTGTGGGCTTCTTCCAGCAGCTGCTTCTCAAGCTCGATGTCGCGGAAGGCACGGCCCGTGGCATCGCCCGTGGTGGGCAGGCTGTCGTAGTAATGGGTGCTGGCCAGCTTGACAGTGAGCAGGTTCCGCTCGGCGCTGGTACCGCCGATGACGATGGCGATGTGGTAAGGCGGACAGGCGGCCGTGCCCAGGCTCTTCATCTTCTCCACCAGGAAAGGAATCAGTGTGCCGGGGTTTTGGATGCGGGCCTTGGTCTCCTGGTAGAGATAGGTCTTGTTGGCCGAACCGCCGCCCTTGGTGACCATCAGGAAATGGTATTCCATGCCTTCGACGGCCTCGATGTCGATCTGGGCCGGCAGGTTGCAGCGCGTGTTCACCTCTTCGTACATCGACAGGGGCGCATTCTGCGAATAGCGCAGGTTTTCCTCGGTATAAGTCTTGTAAACGCCCAGCGACAGGGCTTCTTCGTCGCAGAAACCCGTCCAGACCTGCTGGCCTTTCTCACCGTGGATGATGGCCGTGCCCGTGTCCTGGCAGAGCGGCAGTTTGCCCTTGGCCGACACTTCGGCGTTGCGCAGGAAGGTCAGGGCTACGTACTTGTCGTTTTCACTGGCCTCGGGATCGCTGAGAATCTTGGCCACCTGCTCGTTGTGGCTGCGACGCAACAGGAAGGACACATCGCGGAAGGCCGCATTGGCCATGGCCGTCAAACCTTCCTTCTCCACTTTCAGGATAGGATGGCCTTCAAACTCACTTACAGAGACATAATCTTTGGTCAGGAGATAATACTCCGTCTCATCTTTGCCGAGCTGGAACATCGGCGCATACTGGAATGCAGGATTTGCCATAATCTATTGTTATTTAAATAATTATCAATCAATATTCTGTTCTTCTCCCAAGGAATCGTATTTCTGGAAGAGAAAATCGTTGTAGGGGAAACGGGTCACATGGATTTCCCGCACCTTGTCGTAGATGAGCTGCTTGAAAGCCTCCATATTGGCCTTTTCCGTTGCCGAGACAAAGATACAATTATCCTGGTTCATGCGCGACATCCAGGTCCTCTTCAAATCCTCGAGCGATAGGTTTTCGCGCGTCATCGGCGTGAGGTCGTCCGGTTCCTTGGGCGTATAGGTGAATGCATCGATCTTGTTGAATACCAAAATGATGGGCTTGTCCTGAGCATGGATTTCCTCCAGGGTGCGGTTGACCACTTCGATCTGTTCCTCGAAATCGGGATGGGAAATATCCACCACGTGGAGCAGCAGGTCGGCCTCGCGCACCTCGTCCAGGGTGGATTTGAAGGATTCGATCAAGTCGTGCGGCAGTTTGCGGATAAAACCCACCGTATCGCACAACAGGAAAGGCAGGTTGTCGATGATGACCTTGCGCACTGTGGTGTCGAGCGTGGCGAAAAGCTTGTTCTCGGCAAAGACATCCGACTTGCTCAGAACATTCATCAGCGTGGACTTGCCCACATTGGTGTAGCCCACCAGCGCCACCCGCACCATCTTGCCACGGTTGCTGCGCTGCACGGTCTTCTGCTTGTCAATGCGCTGCAGCTCGCGTTTGAGCTGGGCGATCTTGTCCAGCACGATACGGCGGTCGGTCTCGATCTGGGTTTCACCCGGACCGCGCAGGTTGACGCCGCCACCGCCCCGCTGCCGCTCCAAGTGGGTCCACAGGCGGGTAAGCCGGGGCAGGAAATACTGGTATTGGGCCAGTTCGACCTGTGTCTTGGCATGCGCCGTCTTGGCCCGGTCTGCGAAGATATTCAGGATCAGACTGGTACGATCCAATATCTTGACTTTCAGGAAATCGTCCAGGTTCTTGTGCTGCTTGGCCGTCAGGTCGTCGTCGAAGATGATCAACGTGATCTCGTGTTCATCGACATAATCCTTGATCTCCTGCAGCTTGCCAGGGCCGACCATGGTGCGGGGATTGGGGCTGTCGAGCCGCTGAACGATACGTTTGACGGGACGTGCGCCGGCCGTTTCGGCCAGGAAGGCCAGTTCGTCGAGGTATTCCCGGCTCTTGCGCTCGTCCTGCTGCGGGGTAATCAGGCCTACCAGCAAGGTTTTTTCCAGATTGTCCTCTGGGATGACGGTTTTCTGCTCCATAGACGTTTATTCCTCCTCCCGGCCGGCCACACAAATGACAAATTCGCCGCGGGGTTCGTTCTGGGTAAAATGTATTATCAGCTCGGAAAGCGTGCCGCGGCAGGTCTCTTCAAATTTCTTGCTGATTTCGCGCGAGACCGAGGCCCGGCGTTCCGGCCCGCAGCACTCGGAGAGCTGTTGCAGGGTCTTCACGATCCGATAGGGTGATTCGTACAGCACGAAGGTCACCGGCAGCTGGGCCAGGGCCTTGAGACGGGTCTGGCGACCCTTTTTCTGCGGCAGGAAACCTTCGAAGAAAAAGCGGTCATTGGGCAGGCCCGACACCACCACGGCGGGAATCAGCGCAGTGGCGCCCGGCAGGCATTCCACCTCGACGCCCAGGGCGACGCACTCCCGCACCAGCAGAAATCCGGGATCGGAGATACCCGGGGTGCCGGCGTCGGTGATCAGGGCCACGTTCTCCCCTGCTTCGATGCGCCGGGCAAACTGTTCGACAGTCTGGTGCTCGTTGAATTTGTGATGCGACAGCATCGGGGTATGGATATCGTAATGACTGAGCAGGTGCGAACTGGTCCGGGTGTCTTCGGCCAGGATCAGATCGGCCTCTCGCAGCACCTTGAGCGCACGAAGGGTGATATCTTCCATATTCCCCACCGGGGTCGGTACCAAATAGAGTTTTGCCATATCGGTGTCAGGAATAATACTGTTGCAACATGGCGTAGAAATCGGCCACGGCGGGCAGTTCCTCGTCCCAGGCGAAATCCACCCGCAGCATGGAGACGGCCTCTTCGTACGACGGCATATCGGCCAGAGCGGTCAACACCTCGTTCATCAAGGCATTGTCGCCCTCAAAGAGTTCGCGCTGGTAGCGGAAGCGGTCGTTCAGGCTCATGCTCCGCTGCAAATCGGTAAACTGGCGGCTGCCCAGCGACTGCTGCAGGGTATCCTGGCCCCGCTGCTGCTCGTAATAGTCGGCCAGCGACTGGGGAGCGGCCTTGTCCTGGGCAGGTTCCGGCTCAATGGGCTCGGACGCAATGGCTTCCGGTTCGGGCTCAGGCTCCAACTCCGGTTCAAGCTCCGACGAAGGCTCCACGGTGGGTTCGGGCTCCGCAGAGAGTTCCAGCTCACTTTCCACTTCGGCCGGCTCGACGGATTCCGGTTCCAGTGGCGACTCGGCTTCCGGTTCTGCGGAAGACTCTGTCACAGCGGCCGGTTCTGGTTCCGGCTCGGAGGCGGTTTCCAGTTCCTGACGCAGGTCCTCCAGCTGCTGCCGCAAATAGGCGACTTCCTCCTCGAGGCTGGCCAGGGTCCGCTCCAGACGATTGATAATCTGTGCTATTTCTTTCATTGTCAATGATTGATCGATAGGATGAAACGCTCCAGGTCGGCTTTGACCTGGGCGTATGGTAATTTGCTATAATTCAATGTAAAAGCTATTGCATAATGACGGTTGCCCACCGTATAGTAGCCGGCATAGGCCCGCACCCCTGTGCGTGAACCGCTCTTCAGGCGCAACTCCCCGGGCAGTCCTGTACCCAAGCTGCGCACCGTGCCTTCCCTGCCCGCCTGCGGCAGCGACCGGGCAAAGACGCGGGCATTGCCGCTGTGGGCCATATAGGAGAGGATATCCACCATAGAGCCGGTCGAGAAGGCCGTCTGCGGCGCCAGACCGCAGGCATCCTTCAGATACCACGACGCACAGTCGATGCCCTGGCTTTCCCAGAACGACTGGACAGCCTGCAAACCCTGCGCAGCCGACACCGGGCCGCTGCAACCCCGGGCACGGGCCACCGCCCGGGCCAGGTATTCGGTAAACATATTGAGGCTGTGATAATTGATCTGTTGGATGATTTCCGAAAGCGGCTGCGAACGATGATGCAAGAGGATGCGACTCTCCGGCAAAGGCAGGCTTCGATCGCCCGGACGGAACACCTTGCCGGCCCGCGAACGGTAGCCCTCGACAAGCATCTGACGGCCTTCGATGAGGATGCCCTGCCGGCGCAACTCACCTTCCAGCAAATCGACCAGACAGACCTCCGGATCGGGAATATCGCCCTTGATGACGAAACGTTCCTGACGGGGCGGGATCGAGCCGGTCAGCACACGCTCCCAGCGATAAGGCTCGCCATAGAAATAGGCACTGTCGCCTCTTCCAGCCGCCCTGAGGCGGTTGTCGATAAGAAGACGGGGCAAGGCAGGCGTTGTCTCCAGTATTTCGGGACAACTGCCCTCTTCGCCCGAGCGCAGGGCCAGGCGGAACTGGTTGTCAAAGACAGCCACGCCATAGACACCGGCCGCATAATAGTTGCCCATGTCCTCCCAGGTCCAGCCCGGTGACAGCGGCTCTTCATCGACAATATCCGACCATAGCAGCACCTGGCCTTCGATGCGGCGGATGCCCCTTTGACGCAAAGCGGCCACCCATTGCCGCAGAAACTCCTGTGACGGCGCAGCGGCATACTCGGAACCCAGGCTGGGATCGCCGCCGGCAACTATCCACACATTGCCCCGGAGCACCGGGCCTTCCAGGCGGCCGTCGTAGGCCAGCCGTGTCTCGAAACGGTAGTCCGCTCCCAGGCATTCCAAAGCGGCAGCCGTGGTGATGAGTTTGGTCACCGAGGCCGGCGACAGGGTCTTTTCAGACTGGTAGTCGGCGACCGTACGCCCATCGTCCAAAGAGCGCACACAGACCGACAGCGAGGCATGACGATAGGCCTCCTGTCGGAACATCGACAGGTTCTGGGCACTCAACACCCACACCGACATCAATGCCAGCCATAGCAACAGGATCTTTTTTCGGCCGCCCATCATCTTTTTACCACTCGTAATACATCACAAAACCTGTCAGGGACACCTGGTTGAAGAGTCTGACCAAATGGTTTTCCTTATCGACAGAGAGCACCTCGACCTTGTATTCCTTGTCCAGTCCCGAATAGCCCCGGGCCGAGATAAACAGGCTCAACTTCTTCTTTCCGGCCGGATCATCCGAAAGCGCCATTTCCAAATAGGTGCGCTGGTCGTCGGTCTGGAAAAGACAGCTTTTCTCAGCAGGCCGGAAAGACAGTTGGTGCTCGTTCTCGTTGTAAAGATACAGGGCCCGGCTGCTGGAATACACCCCGACGGCATCCTGCGCCTGGATATAGCTTTTGGTCTGTTTGACGATGGAGCTTTCCTGCTGGCAGGCAGTCATCAGCAGCATGAGCGCCAATGCACTCCATAGCAAAGCCAGGGTCTTATTGCTTGTTTTCATTGGGATATACTAGTTTACGACGTATCATTTCAGTGTTGCGGCCCTGGGCATCCAGGATCCTGACTTCCAGCCAATGGCTTTCGCGGTCGGCCCAGCGGACCACCGGCGCTTTGACCACCTGGCCGTTCCACAGCCACTGCAGGGCAGCCCCCTCAGGCCATTTCTTGACATCGAGCAGCACCAGGCTGTCGCGCGCAGCGGCCGCCGTGTTGACATAAAGGGCGTTGTAGGCAGGCGTGGTCGCTACAGTGAGCGTCTGCAGCGTGGTGCTGATGGAATCGACCGCTTCTCCGCCCGACAGGGCCCGCAGGTCGATCTGGTAATTGCTGGAGGGCGACAAGCCTTCCACGCCTATCCAAGGCTCCGACAAAGTGGTGTCACGACTCACAGCGCCTTGCGTATCGGTCCACCGCAACTGCCAGGTGTCGGCGCCGTAGCCAGCCCACCTTAGCGCTGCCACATGATAGGCGGCCTGGGCCGTCAGCGAAGACGACAGCGTGGGAACGACCGTCACCAGGCAGGAATCCTGCTGTTTGCCCCGGTCGGTCAAAGCCATGATCCAGGCCGTGCCGGCGCTGTGGGCCGTCACCAGTCCGCGGATATCGACCGCTGCCACAGAGGGATTGGAACTACGCCATTTCACATCGGTAGCCGTGGCCTCCGAGGGGCTGAACTGCGTCAAAAGGAAATGAGAACGCCCCACTTTCAATTTGAGCTGATGGTCCAGCACAGAGAAAGATTCCATGGGCACATATTCCGACACGCGATACCAGTCGGCATCGATACACCAGTTGCAATCCATTTCGCCCTGGGTGTCCTCATAGAGGCTCAACCAGGTGCCATGGGAACTTTTGCGGTACAGGTCGCCCTTACCCTTGACAGCCGGGCCCCGATCTACATTCAACCAGCCACCCTTGTCGAAAGACACCTCTATCAACACTTCTTCGCCCACCTGGAGCGTAGTGGTATCGTCCAACAAATCAAATGTATAATCTCCGGCATCGGCAAGATCCTCATAGCTCACCGAGCGGGTCACGGTAGCGCGGTTGCCATAGTGGACTTTCAACGTCATCTGCGACTTTTCCGCCGAATAGACGCTCACTCGGACCTGCCCCACATGATCACCGATAAACCGGTCGATATCAGAGGCCTCCCATCGGACCGCCGCGGCGAAATAGCCATCGTCCACGCCGATTGCCTGAAAAACGTTGCCCGCCCAGGAGGTCTGGTCGATGAAGTCCTCATCGCCCTTGACAGCCAGGACAAACGACCTTACCTGGCTGCCGCCGCTCAAGGTCAGGGCCTCTTCCCGGCGCAAATAGCCTTCGGCCTGGCAGACCAGCCGGTAGTCGCCTGCCGGGACGTTGCGGAAAAGATAGCAACCGTCGGCATCGGTCAAGGTGGTATAGCTCTGGGCTTGCTGGCGGCGCAGACCGGTGCGGCGGATGGACTGCGATGAAGATTCGTTGCTGATCAGATACAACAAGGCGTCAGCTATGGGCATACCGCTGCGATCGGTCACCACACCGCCCAGATAGACCACTTCGTTCTCGGCCTTCACCCTGAATGTGATGCTCCCCCGAAGTTCGGTAATCTCGTACAGGCCGTAGTCCAAAGGCACCGACGACCAGGCGGCCGCGGCCGGGTTGGTTGTGGGCGAGAACTCGGTCAAGCCCGATTTCGACGGATAGAAGGCCGAAGCAATAGACATTTCATTCTGTCGGACGGGATACATGCACTGGTGATGGGGATAGACATTCAGTTCGTTGGAGGTCCACAAATCCGAGGCCTTGCGACCATCGATGTAGTTGGACGACTTGTCCACGTGATAGATGATCATACCGTGGCTGTAGAGATAGGTGTCCCATTTCTCCTGCTGGCGGTTCTCGAAGAGGAAATATTCGCCCTTGTTGGCCGTCTCAATGATATAGGCTTTCTTCTCGGCAATCGGAGGCAGGCTCCACCTCCCGGCCGTCAAAGGTTCGGGCTGCAACCAGCCCAATTCCATCAGTTCCTCGGCGGTCAGGTAAGGCGGTGTCCGAGAGTCGTTGTTGTAGCAACCCGAGGCCATCAGCGACAGGTTGTCCAGGCCCAGGCACTCACCACCGCTGCCTTCATAGTCCGTGTCGTAAAAGTCGGGCAAGCCCAGCGTGTGGCCGTATTCGTGGCAGAACACCCCGATGCCGCACATTTTCTTCGTATACCATTCCAATTCGGCCGAACAGGCATACTCGCCGAGCTTCAAGCCGCCCACCATGCCCTTGTTTGCCAACGTATAGGCATGCGGCCATACGGTATTGGCCCCGCCGCCGTCCGACTCTCCGTAACCGGCATAGAAAATATAGATATTGTCGAGCCGGCCGTCGTGGTCGGTGTCGAACTGCGTCAGGTCGACACCGTCATTGTAGGCGGCCACCACGGCATCATAGGCCATCTGGGGGGCATTGGGCTCATCGTCGCCGGTGGCGTTGTTCTCACCGTAGTAGGCCATTTCCTTGGGTAGCGGGTAAGGCCCGACTACGACAAACTCAGGCACAAAGGCACCGCCCGAGTTGTCCGAATAATACTCCCTGACCGAGCCCGTACCGCCGTTGACCGAATATCCTGCCTTGTTAAGCATGTCGTTGAAGGCCTGGCGGGCATCCGCATCGTCGGCATACTGGAAGCCCACATCGTTGAAGGCGGCCAGGATGACCAGGGTCTTGGGCGGATAGTTGCCGACACGGGCGGCACGTTGCTGTGTCTGCCGGCTGCGGGCCTGTGCCCTGCGCATCTGCGCGGTGGTAGCCACCTTCCCGGGAATCTGCCGATAGTGCATCCGGGTGCCCTCAGCAATACGCAGGCTGCCGTCAGAGGTAAATACCGCCGGACGATAGTAGCCAGCCTCGTCTTGTTTGAGCAGGTAGCCCGAGGCATCGGTCACATAATGAAAGTGTTCGTCACCGCGAATGTGAATGGTCAGTTGCTTGCCGTCGGGCTGCTGCACCGTCACGGCACCGGGATAGGCCATCACCGCCCTGAGGGGTAAAGCCGTCAGCCACAAAAGTGAAAAAAGCAACAGTCGGCTGTCAAATCTTTTCATAAAAACCGGGGTTATTCTTCCGGCAAATATATAATAAAAAAACCGACCCCAAAAGTCAAAAACTCTTGGGGCCGGCGATAGATTATAAAGCGGTATTGCTCAGCTTATTTCTTTTCGATGATGACGGCGCGGTTCAGTTCAGCCTTGCTGAAGATGTCGTTGCCACCGTTCGACTTAACCTCGAACTGGTCGGCGCTCAGGCCATATTCACCGGTCAACAGCTTGAACAGGTAGTCGGCACGCTGCTGAGCGAGCTGAGCGTTGCGAGCCTTGGTGCCGGTCTTGCTGTCGGCGTTACCGGAAACGGTGAACTTGACGCCTTCACCCTTGCTGACGATGTTCTTGACAACATAGTCGAGGTGAGCTTTCTCCTTGTTGCTCAGGGTAGCCTGACCAATCTCGAAGTAAACAACCATGGGCTTGCTCAGCAGTTCCTCGAAGGCAGCATCGCCACCCTTGCCCAGTCTGCTCTTCAGATCTTCGTTTTCGGCAGCCAGAGCCTTGTTCTGATCGGCCAGAGCCTTTTCGTTGGCTTCGGCTTTCTGCTTGGCGGCATCGGCAGCGGCGGCAGCAGCTTCAGCAGCGGCAACAGCGGCAGCGGCAGCAGCGGCGGAAGTGCTCTTGCGGGTCCAGTTCTTCTTACCGAAGGTCCAAACGATACCCAGGGTAGCGGTGGTCTGAACATAGTTGGCAGTGTTGACACCGATCAGGTCGGTGTTGGCACCGGTGGCACGCAGATCCAGGGTCAGGGCCAGGGGCTCGGTCAGACGGAAGTTGTTCAACAGACCGGCACCGGCAGCCATACCGCCGCTGAATTTGGTCTTGGCATAACCTCCATGCAGATAAGGAATGAGGCTGTAGAAGCGATCTTCCTTATAACCCCAGAAGAAGTTGTTGATATTCCACAAGAAATCGAAGTGGAAATAGTTGAAATTAAAATCGTTGTTGTAGATGTTGTCGGCAAGACCCTGCCAGCCAAATCTTACACCGTAGCACGGCTCCAGCCACTTACCAACGTAAAGATCCAGTGCCGGGAAAGCAAAACCGGTCTCAACATTGACGCTCTTCTTGATAATACCGCTCAGGTTGTCCATGGCAAAGTTTACTCCAAGGCCTGCACCTACGAAGAAGTTGTCAAAAAATTCATTGGTCTCGTACGGACCCTTCTGAATGTTACCCTGCGCGTCACGGTTGTCTTCGTAAGCGAAGCTGGCGAAGCTGACCAGAAGTGCAGCGGCTACTACTAAAATTTTTTTCATAAGATATAATTTTGAAGTTAACAATACACTCTTTTTACTGATTACAAAACCCGTAATTCGGACGGCAAAGATAATAACTTTTTTTTGAATCAATACCGAACACATATTTTTTTTCAAGAAAATCTCATTTTTTCCGCTGGAAAACACTCAAATACCAGCCAATGAGCCACTTCTCCACCCGTTTCCGGCCACTTCTCCACTCGTCTCCGGACACTTCCCTGTCCATCTACGCCCATTACTTCACTTATTACGCCGGCCATGAAGCCAGGGAGGGCAAGCCGGCCAGGCTGTTTCTATATATATAATATATAAGGTGTGTCCGCCAACGGCCTCTCCGGCACGCAAACCGACCCGCCACCAGTCCGGTCAAGAGTCCCGACCCCTCTTTTTCGGGGCTTTCATGCCATTTTCATGGTATACATCACGTATATATATACATAATTGACAGCAAACATATACGTTTATGGTTAAATCTTACACTATAACGCCCAGAAATCGCATTGTGATTAAGAAATTATTTGCATCCGCGTCTCACGACATTAAAATTCTCATATACAAATATTTACATATTACACAGGGAACTTTCACAGGCTTTTTGACGTTCTGTTTCAGCGCATTTTCGCTTCATTTTTTTCAAATATAACTTGCATGAAACGAAGAGAGGTGATAAATTTGCGGCTTGATTATTCTATTTTTAATCATCTAATAATGGTTCTATGAAAAGAAAACGAATGTTTTTGCTGACCTGCTTTCTGAGCATTGCAGGTCTGATGTTCGCCCAGAACCGGAGCATCTCAGGTACTGTGATCTCTGAGGAAGACGGACAACCGGTAATTGGAGCCTATGTCATTGAGGCAGGTTCCTCTAATTCTAACGGTACAACTACCGATATCAACGGTAGGTTCACATTGAACGTCAGACCGGGTGCCACCCTGCACATTTCCTTCATGGGTATGGAAACCGTGGAGGTAGCTGCTCAGAACGGCATGCGCGTCACAATGAAGAATGCTACCAAGGATTTGGACGAAGTCATGGTGGTCGCCTACGGTACGGCTAAGAAGAGCTCGTTTACCGGATCTGCCGCCACGGTCGATAATCAGAAGATCGCCGCCCGTCCTATTGCCAACATCACCAAGGCCATCGATGGCCAGGTAGCCGGTGTCCAGGCGACCTCTGGCGGTGGCCAGCCCGGTGAAAGCGCAGCCATCCGCATCCGTGGTTTCGGTTCTATCAATGCTTCCAGCACTCCGCTGTACGTAGTGGACGGTGTACCCTACGACGGCAACCTGGCAGCCATCAACCTGGCAGCCATCAACCCCAACGACATTGAGAGCATGACCATCTTGAAGGATGCTTCCGCCGGTGCCCTGTACGGTGCCCGTGGTGCCAACGGTGTGGTCATGATCACCACCAAGAAAGGTTCGAAGACCCCGAACGTCAACCTGAAGATTTCGGGTGGTTCCTCTTCGAGAGCTCTCAAGAGATACAACACTGTCAACCAGAAGGAATATGCCGAACTGATGTTCGAAGCCCTGCGCAACGGCTACATGTTCAACAATGGCTATTCCTGGGAAGATGCCAGTCAGCTTTCCCGCCAGAACCTAGCCGGTGCTCTTGGCGGCGAAATCTACAACCCCTTCAAGAACTACACTTGGGCCACTTTGATCGATGAGAACGGCAAGGTTCAGGCCGACGCAGTTTCCGCCTACGACGAAAACTGGATGGACGCCATCGAAAACAAGAACGCCCTGCGTCAGGAATACCAGCTCAGCGTGACCGGTGGTAGCGAAACCACCCAGTCGCTGCTCTCCCTGGGTTACCTCAAGGACGAAGGTGTCTTGAAATACACCGACTTCCAGCGTTTCAGCGGCCGTCTGAACATCGACAACCAGGCCAAGCACTGGTTCCGCACCGGCTTGAACGCCTCCTTCTCGCACACGATCCAGAACTATAGCGACTACGACGGCAGCTCCATGGCCAACGTATGGTACACCGCCCAGTTTCTGGCTCCCATCTATCCCGTCTATACCAAGGACGCCACCGGTGCCGACATCCTGGATGCCAGCGGCAACCAGCAGCTCGACTACGGTATTTCCCGTCCGCAGATGAGCAACTTCAACTGTATCGGTACCTTGATCGACGATAAGTTCGACCGCAAGCGCGACAACTTCAGCGGACGTTCCTACATCACCCTGGGTTCCGACGACGAAAAGGCCGGTGCCCTGAAGGGCCTGAAGCTGAACGTCAACTTCGGTGTCGACTATGTGAACAACAACCAGATGGTATATTATAATATGTACCACGGCAACTTCGCCTCCTACGGCGGTATCCTGGAGAAGCTCAACAACCGCACCTTCAGCTACACCTTCAACCAGTTGCTCACCTACAACCGCGACTTCGACAAGCACAGCATCGACGTGCTGGCCGGTCACGAGTTCTACAACTATCAGTTCAACAGACTGTACGGTGAAAAGAGCGGCCTGATCGACGGTATCTACGAAATGGAGCCCGCCACCACTACCCAGGGCACCGGTTCGTATCAGTACGACTACCGCATCGAGTCCTACCTCTCCCGTTTGAACTACAACTACGACGAAAAGTACTACGCTTCCGTGAGCTACCGTACCGATGCCTCCTCGCGTTTCCACAAGGACTACCGTTGGGGTAACTTCTGGTCGGTAGGTGCCAACTGGCGCATCTCCCAGGAAGAGTTCATGCAGGACCTCGAATTTGTCAACAACCTGGCCGTCCGCGCCAGCTATGGTAGCCAGGGTAACGATGACCTGGGTACTTACTATGCATGGCAGAGCTTCTACGATCTGACCTGGCCGAATGCCAACAACGCCGGTGCCATTGTCAACACCTTGGAGAACAAGGAACTGTCGTGGGAAAAGAACGCCAACCTGAACATCGGTTTGGATGCCCGCCTGTTTGACCGCTTCGACATTGGTTTGGAATTCTACAACAAGCTGACCTCCGACCTGCTGCTTAGCTACCCGATGGCTCTTTCGACCGGTTTCAGCGGTTACGATGCCAACGTGGGCCGCATCAGCAACAAGGGCTTCGAGTTCACCTTGGGTGCCCAGCTGGTCAACACGGCCGATTTCAAGTGGCACGCCACGTTGATGGGATCGGTTCTGAAGAACAAGGTCCTGGAACTCACCAGCGAAGCTCCCGAGCTGAACTACGGTACCCGCGTAGTCAAGGAAGGCTATGAAATGTACACCTTCTACATGGCCAAGTCGGCCGGTGTCAACCCCGCCAACGGTGAACAGCTCTACCTGATTTATGAAGACGGTGCAGAGTTCTTCGCCGGCGAAGACGAGACTCCTTATATCGTAACCCGCGACGCCCAAGGCAATATCACCGACAAGCGCGTCGCCGCCACCTACGTTACCAACGACTACTCCAAAGCTGCCACCCACAAGTGGTACCAGGGCAGCCGTATTCCGAAACTGAACGGCGCCTTCAACATGAACTTCGAGTTCCTGAAGAGCTTCGACCTGTCGGTCAACACGGCTTATTCGCTGGGCGGCAAGCTCTACGAGAGCAACTACCGCGGTCTGATGGAAATCCAATATGCCGGTAACAACTTCAGCAAAGACGTGCTGCGACGCTGGCAGAAGCCGGGCGATGTCACCGACGTGCCCCGTTTCGAGCTCAATGGCCAGTACACGGTCAACGACCGTTACCTGATCGATGCTTCTTATCTGTCGATCAAGAACATCACCCTGGGTTACACCCTGCCCCGCCGTCTCACCTACAAGATGGGGATGGCCAATGCACGTGTTTTCTGCACCGCAGACAACCTGTATCTCTTCTCGCACCTCGATGGTATGGATCCCCAGTACAACTTCACCGGTGGAACCGACTATACCTATACTCCGACCAAAACGATTGCTTTCGGTCTTGACATTAATTTCTAACCAAGGAGGACAGCTATTATGAAAAAATATTTTGCTTATATCCTTGCTCTTGCAGCTGCACTGAATTTCGCATCCTGCAACCAGGAGCTTCTTGAAACATCTCCGACCGACCAGGCTTCGGGTAGCGGCATGTTTGCCAACGCCAATGCCGCCCTGGTCCCCCTGAACGGTATCTACCGTCTGATGTACACCCAGGGCTGGTCCACCACTGACAATACCCAGCAGTGCGACGGTCTGACCGCCTGGAACCTCTGCGCCGATGTCATGGGCGACGACTGCGTCATGGCTGCCACCGGCAATGGCTGGTACTGGTATGACTGCATCTACAACGTCAAAGCTCGTTACACCAGCAGCGCCTGGCGTTCCTATGACCTTTGGAACGGCTTCTACAAGCTGATTGCCAACGCCAACTACATCATTGCCGCCGGTCCCACCATGGAAGGTGACCCCGCCGATGTGAACTATGTCGTAGGCCAGGCCTATGCCATCCGTGCCTATTGCTACCACATGCTGGCCAGCTACTTCTCCCGTCCTTACCTGGCAGCCAATCCTGCCGATCAGGCCAACCGTCTGAGAGAAAAATGCGTGCCCATCTATACCGAACCGACCGGTGCCGGCACTCCGGGCAAGCCCCGCGCCAGCATTGCCGCCGTTTACACCCAGGTACGCAAGGACATCGACACGGCTGTCATCATGCTGCAGACGGCTCCCAAGCAGAAACACAAAACCCATATCGACTATGCCGTGGCCAACGGTCTGAAGGCTCGTATCTGCCTGACCACCGGCGACTGGGCTGCTGCCGAAACGGCCGCCAAGGCTGCCCAGACGGGCTACGCCATCGGCGATGCCGCCACCATCACCAGCGGTATGAACAGCCTGAAGAACAGCAATGTCATGTGGGGTGCCGAAGTCATCACCGACCAGACCCCCGGTTGGGGCCCGATCCTCTACCACATGGACGGTCTGAGCATGCTGGCCCTGGGCACACAGAACTATGGTTTTGCCGCTCCGAAGTGCATCAACCTCGAGCTGCTGGCCAAGATGAGTGCCACCGACGCCAGACAAGCCTGGTGGCTGTCTCCGGCCGATGCCATCGCCAAATACATGGCCGCCGATGCTGAAACAGCCGCTGCTTTCACTACTACCGTCGGTGTCAACTACATCCAGGACAAGTTCCGCTTCTCGGATGCCAGCCAAGGCTTGGGCGACAAGATGTGGATGCGTGTCGAGGAAATGTATCTGACCGAAGCCGAAGCCATCTGCCGTCAGGGCGGACGTGACGCCGAAGCCCAGGCTGTCCTGATGAAAGTCATGGAAAAGCGCGATCCCGCCTACACCTGCGCCAAGACCGGCACAGCCCTGGGCGCCCAGACCAACAACTGGACCGGTTCGCTGCTCGAGGAAATCCTCATCCAGCGTCGTATCGAACTGTGGGGCGAATTTGGCCGCCTGTTCGATGTACGTCGTCTGGGCCAGGGTATCACTCGTACTGCCGCTCAGGGTTGGCCCACTGATGCGCTGATCAACTCCAGCCGCGACATCAACGACCCGAACACCTGGGCATGGGTGCTGACCATCCCGCAGGCCGAATTTGACGGCAACGCCAGCCTCGACCAGCTGGTTGACCAGAATCCGACCCTTCTGAAGGGACAGCCCGACGACCTGAGTGCCATCTATGTTTCTGACGATGCCGAATAAACAATCAAAGAAAGTATTAGGATATGAAAAAGATCAATAGTATTATGTCGCTGCTGGCCGGAGTATTGCTCCTGAGCCTGGCAGCTTGTGACAACGGCAACGAGGGCACCATCTATACGCCCACGGCCGAGGAGAAAGGCTTCTCTTTCCTTACTGAGGAAAGCGCCGCCAGCTACAAGCCCGGCTATACAGACACTGTCTATACGGTCCGTTTGGCTCGTAACTTTGTCGAAGGCGACTCCACAGTTGCCCTCACGGTTGATTGTGACGATCCTTTGTTTGACATTCCCACGGAAGCCGTCTTCAAAGATGGTCAGGCCTTCGCCGACATCACCTTCAATATTGAAGGCATGGAAACTGGTAAGAGCTACACCATCACGATGGCCATCGACTCTGCCTGCCTGGCTCAGATCCAGACCACAGACAGTGCCGCTTTGGCCATCAAGGGTATTGCCGAAATCGAGATTTCCCTGGCTGTAGATTATTCCTGGAAGAAAGTCGGTGTGGTTAAAGCCATTGACGACTGGGCTGATGAACCTGCAGAACATGAGGTTGATCTGGAAATTGCACCTGAATACGCAGGCAAAGATGGCAATCTCTACCGTCTTGTAGATCTGGAAAAGATCCTCGACGGTGCTGCTGAGGGCTATCATTTTCAGTTCATCCTGGCCAAAGATACCTACGAACCGGTCGATGTTCCTGAGGTTCAACCGATGGGCTATGGTTCCTCAACCCGTGGCAACTTCTACTGGATGTACGTTCCGGCTTTTGGCAACTCTTTTGTCAAGGCTCAGAACAAATATACCTTCAATGGTCTTGTCGGCTATGATGCTCCCGGTTCTGTTAATCCGGGCTGGTACTACACTCTCGAATTCACCTGGACCGACGGCTATCCTCTGGATGACGTCGTTGCCGATGATGAAGATGAGGAAGAAGAGCCCGTGGAGAACGGCTTTGGTTCGATCGTGGCCGGCGGTGACAAGGCCGATTATGTAGGCAACTACATGGCCTACTTCAAGAACGATGATGCCAAAGACTCCCTCGAAGTCAGCATCGCCCTTGTTGGCGACCAGCTCGTACTGAAAGGCCTCTTCACCGATGCTGCCACCGGTAATGGTGTGGACAGCCTGGTTGACGTGGTCGATCTCAAGCTGGACTTCTTCGGCGGTCTGCTCTACTGCAGTGGTCAGGACTTCATCGGCAAGAACAAGTATGCCGACACGGTCGCTGTCTATACCTTTAACAACTTGTCGGGTGAATACTTCGACAATGCCTGGCTGGTAGCCGGTTTCAAGGAAGACGGCAACATCCAGTTCACCAACTACGGATACAACGAAGACGCCGTTGACGGTCTGATCACCCTCTACGAAGATAAAGATGGTATCTGGATGGGTAACGATATTGCCCCTTACAACATCGTACTGAAGCCCCAGACCGCTGCTGCCGGTGCCCGTCGCCACAACAAGGTCGATGTCGCCAGCAACATGCAGGAAGCCAAAGACTTCTTCAACATGCAGCCGATTGTCCGTCATAGCCTTAAGAAGTAAGTTTTCAAACTCACTTTTATACAGAAAAGGAGGCTGGTTTCAGCCTCCTTTTTTGTATATTTGGGGCCTCAAACCAACTCAAAAAACACGACAATGAAATCTATCCGGCAACTGATCTTAACAGCTGCATTGTGTCTGACGGCTCTCTCCCTGAGTGCCGTTCCGGCGCTCCAGCGCTTCCAGACCCTGACCCAGGAAGACGGTACTACCCTTAGCGTGACCCTGGCAGGTGACGAATACCTGCACTACTACCTCACCGAAGACCATGCCATCCTGGTCAAGGAGAATACGGGGCGCTACTGTTATGCTGTCATCGACGAAAACGGCCTGCATTCCTCCGGGCGGCTAGCCCATGAGAAAAGCCAGCGCAATCTTCTGGAGCACTCGCTCGTCAAGCGCCAAAGCGACAACACCGCCCAGTTCAAAAGCCATTACCAGGCCCGCCGCGTGGCCGCCCAGGCCCCTGCCGACGACAAGCCGCAAAGAGCGGTCAACAAAACGGGCGTCGTCAAGGTGCCGGTCATCCTGGTGCAATATAAAGACGTAGCCTTCGCCATCGACAATCCCCGCCAGGAGATCTCCCGCCAGCTCAACGAGAAGGGCTACAGCGACAACGGTTCCGTAGGCAGTGCCAAGGATTATTTCGAGGACCAGTCGCTGGGGCAGTTCTCGCCCGAGTTCGATGTCTACGGCCCCTACAACCTCAGCCAGGATATGGCCTACTACGGTGCCAATGACGAAACGAGCAACAACGTCAATGCCAAAGCCATGATTCTGGAGGCCTGCAACCTGGCCGACGGTGATGTCAATTTCAAGCAGTACGACGGCGATGGCGACGGCATGGTGGATTTCCTCTATGTCATGTATGCCGGCTTCGGAGAAGCCTCCCACAGCTCCACCCCCGATGCCGTCTGGCCCCATCGCAGCCGCATCTCCGCTTCGGGCAAGGAAGCCCGTCACGACGGGGTGATGATCTACGACTATGCCTGCAGCAACGAGCGCCTGGGCATAGACGACGTGGTCCGTCTGAACGGTGTCGGCACCCTCTGCCATGAGTTCTCCCACATGCTGGGCCTGCCCGACACCTACGACGTGTTCTACGGAGGCACCCCCGACATGGGCTATTGGAGTTTGATGTGCTCGGGCTGCTACAACGCCGACGGCTACATCCCCTGCGGCTATACTGCTTACGAGCGCGAACTGGTGGGCTGGTACCAGATCAAGGCCATCGAGAAGGACACCGCCCTGCAACTGCGTCCCGTCAGTGACGGCGGCCAGGCCTATAAGGTGGTCAACGACTACAACAGCAACGAATTCATCTTCTTCGAGAATATCCAGCAGAAAGGCTGGAATCAGGCCGCCGGCGGCCATGGCATGCTGGCCGTCCATGTCGATTACGACCAGACGGCCTGGAGCAGCAACCGGGTCAATGTAAATATGGAAGAACACATGGTGGTGATTCCGGCCGACAACGATATCACCAGCGGCATGGCCGGCGACCCCTATCCCGGCACGACGGGCAACACCGAACTGAGCGACTACTCCACTCCCAGTGCCATCTTCCACAAAGGCGGCATGGCCCACAAACCCCTGACCAAGATTGAGGAGCGCGACAGTGTCGTCTATCTCAACGTGCTCGAAGGCAGCGAATCGGCCACCACCGCCCTGGCAGCCGACAAGATCAAAGCCTATTCGATGACAGCCCACTGGCAACGCAAGAACGGTGTCAACTCCTACATGGTGGAATTCTACCTGATTGAAGGCGCCGACGTCACGGCCGAAGAGGCTGACGGCAGCCTGCTGGCCAGCCACGGCCACCTGATAGAGTCGATCGAGACCTCCGAGACCAGGCATGTTTTCACCAATCTGGAAGCCGACAAACTCTATGCTTATCGCGTACGCTGCCTGTCAAGAGGTATCTGGTCCACCTTCTCCAACTGCATTTTCGCCCAGACCACCAATGAGGCCGTCAACCAGAAGGCTCCCGACAATCTGGCGCTCAATCTCAACGAAGAGACGCCGGGCAGTTTCACCGCCTCCTGGTCGCCGGTGGCAGGGGCTACGCAGTACAGCCTTGAAGTGATACGCAAAAAAGACCTGCCCACCGAGATTGTCGAGGACGGTTCCACACTGTTGCAAGAGGATTTCAGCACGCTCAAGAAAGACTATGGTGAAGTGACCAAGGTCATCGACCTGTTCACGAAAATGCCCGGCTGGCGCACCCAGGAGATCCATGCCGGCGAACAGTGCATCCAGGTGGGCACCCAAAAGGAAAGAGGCTATCTGCTGACGCCGATTTTGCCGCGTACCACCGGCACTTTGACCATGTATTTTTCCGTCAGGAAAGCCAGTGCCAGCGACAAGGACAGCAAACTGGGCATTTATCTGGCCACGGATGCCAGCGACCAGTACTATGTCTCTGGCGGTGTGGCCACCATCAACAACACCGAGTGGAAAGACTGGTACATCAACCTGAAACCCCTGGACACCAATCCCTACATAGCCTTCGTCACCAGTGGCGACGATAACAAATCCTGCCAGCTGGACAATATCAAGATCCTTTGGGGCGAATTCGGCGGCGACGGCATCGTGTCAAAGGATTACCAGTACCTGCCGATGGCACCGATCATACAGCCGACGGATTCTGCCACGGTGAGCGACGACTACAGCTACTACGCTACGCAAGATACCTTCCTGGTATTCAAAGACCTGGAGACGGCTGCCTATACCGTTCGCATCCGCTCGGTCAAAAGCGATGTCTATTCGCCCTATGGCGATCCGCAGATCATCGGCATGGGTTCCCTGCCCTTCCGCGCCGGCGACCTCTACTACGGCTTCTATTCCTACGAGAACGGCATGGTCAAGGTGATTCCCGGCCGTGACGGCCTCAACTACAAGGGCGACATCGTCATCCCCGACAGCGTCGAATACCGGGGCCACCACTACCAGGTCATCGCCATCGAAGACGAGGCGTTCAAGGGCTGCGACAGCCTGCATTCCATTACAGTCAACGCCAATGTCATCAATGCGGGCAGACAGGTATTCAAAGGCTGCAACAACCTGTGCTATGTGCGCTGGAACTCGTCGGCGACCCTTCGCGACAGCAGCTTCATCGGCGCCAACCCCAACCTGTTGCTCTACCTCGACTCCAAAGCCGAAGTGTACGACAAACGGCCCTATATCATCCAGGACGGCCATCTCGACAGCCTGTGGCTCTACTCCCGCTACCCCTTCTATGCAGCGGAAAGTTTCCAAACCGACTATGTCGAATACGGCCGTGAATTCAGCCAGGAAACCGGCGTCAACGGCGCCAGCAGCGGTTGGGAGACCCTGTGGCTGCCCTTCGATGTGGACAGCGTGGTGGACGGCGACCTGGAACAGCCGCTCTATACCTTCGCCTCAGGGCAGGAAGGACTCCACTACTGGCTGGGTGAATGGAAGAACGATGCTTTTGTAGAGGCTGCCGACATCCAGGCCGGCCATCCCTACATCATTGCCTTCCCTAACAATGACATCTATCAGGCCGACCAGCTGAGCAGCGGCGCGATTTATTTTGTGTCGCACAATACCACCATTGTGGCCGGAGCAGGCACCGTCAGCCCGGGAACGAGCTTCAATTTCGTACCGTCTTCCCGCATGACCCCTGCTGCCAAGGATGTCTATTCGCTCAATGCCTACGACCGATTCCAGAAGGACATCGCCGAAGGCAGCATCTTCCAGCCCGACCGGCTCTGGACCAAAGCCTTCTATGCCTATATGTCGCCCACTTCGGCCAAAGCGCCGGCCCGCCTGCCCATCGGCCGCCTGCACGAAGACAGCCAGCCTGTCACGCCGCTTCGCAGCATCACCGTCTATCAGGAAGAAGGGCAGCTGCATGTCCATGTGGCCACCGATGTGGAAGATTTCTCGCTTGAAACCAATATCTACGGCCTGGACGGACGCTGTGTCCGCCAAGTCAGCCTGCGCGAGGGCGACAATGTGCTGTCGGCCCTGCCCGCCGGTCTCTACTATATGTTGAACCAAATCATCTTAGTCAAATGAAACTGATTCACACCATTACGCTTATAGCGCTGGCTGCATGCCTGTCGCTGGCCTCCTGCGATAACAAGAAGGCCCCTATGATTGCCAATGAAACCGCCAAGGAATTGTCGCCCACCGTCATCCTGGTAGAGGCCGACATCACGGGTGAGGACTTAAGTGCCTACGGCGTCTGCTTCAGCGGCACCAACCAGCTGCCCTCCCTGCAGGACGGCACCATCACCGAAGGCGCGCTCGAAGGCGATCATTTCCAGGCCAGAATCATCATCATGGATCCCGGCAACAGCTATTATTTCCGCGTGTATGCCACCAATGACAAGGGTACGACCTACAGCGAGACCCTGACCGTCACTGTCAGCTACCAAAACGTCGGGGCCCACGACAACGCCTATCCGACGATCCAGTAGCATTACCTCGCCTCCATAAAGGCGGTCCGCTCTAAAAAGCAGCTAGTCCCTAAAAAGCAGCCTGCCCCACAACAAGTGAGGCAGGCTGTCTTATTACGGTTCCAAGGGAATCAGTCGAGATGGATACAAGACTTATTCGATTCCCTGGAAAACCTTCTTCAGGAAAGCGCAGTTGGCACCGTAGTTGGCCTTGACGTTGCGCGACTGTGAAGCGTCGCGGGAACGCTCGACCACCAGCCAACCCTTCCATCCCATGTCCTCGAGGGTCCTCTTGACGGCCGGCATATCGATTTCAGGATCGTTCTCCAACCAGACTTTGTCGGTATTGGTGCAGTGGATCATGCAGATGTTCTCGGCACCCAGGGTGCGGAGTTCCTGATGCAGGTCACGACCGGCACGCAGCGGATTCTGGAAGTTGAAGTAAATCTTCACGGCCGGGCTGCTGATTTCCTTGAGCAAGGCAAGGTCGCCAGCAGCGTCGAGGGTGGTTTCGATACCGATGATGACATTGGCTTTTTCGGCCATCTTGGCTACAGTGCGCAGACGCTCAACGGCTGCCGGACGCAGTTCGGGATGGGCGGCGATGTCGGAAGTGACACCCAGGGGCAGAAAGCATACCTTCACACCCAGGCCCTTCATCACATCGATGCAGTCCTGAACGGGTTCGATATAGCTGTCGCGCAGGGCAAACGACTGGGCATAGAAACCCGACATGGCAACCGACGAGATCTTGATGCCCGTCATGGCGGCCAGCCGCTTGTAGTTCATCAATTCTTCTGGATTGTTCTTGAAGCGGCTCAGGAAGGTCGGATTCTTGCTCAGCGAGTTCATATCCACTTCCAGACCATCGTAGTTGAGTTCCTTGGCCAAAGTCACAGCACCGTCTTTCTGGCGCTTGAGCAGCATCCAGTCACAGACGGAGATCTGGAAATCGGGTTCGGTGACCGTCACATCGGGCGTCGGGCTGGACAGACCGGGCCAGGTGAGATTCTTGATGGGCACCATCTGCAACTCGGCGGGATCAAGCTTGACATATTTCACGCCCTGACGACGCCAGGTATAGACGATGTGGATGAAACCGTCAGCTCCCTGGATCACAGCCGGATAGGAATACTGGCTGACGGGGGAATCTTCCAGTACGACCGAAGCATACCACTTCTTGCCGTCCTTGGAAAGAGCCACGTTGAGCGGGGTGCGCGGACCCTTGGCCTGCTCGTCGGGGGGCAGGACGTGGTTGTAGACCAGCAGATGGCGGCCGTCCTGCAGCGTGACGGCATCCGTGCCCGAGTTGTTGTTGGGCAGGCTGGTGCTGTCCAGCTGGGACCAGGTCATGCCACCGTCCTTCGACCAGGCAGTACCGACGCGGCGGTTGCGCGTACGGAACAGGATCTGCAGGTCGCCGTTCTGGTGCTTGAGGATACTGGGCTGGATGGCCAGCCAAGGCTCCTTCTCGTTGAGCGGGCCCACCGAGGTCCAGGTCTTGCCGTAGTCGGGAGTCATTTCCATGAACAGGCGCCAGCCGTTGCCTTCTTTGCTGGAGGGGCAAATGAGCATACCGTTGATTTCTTCGGGTTTGTTCTTGACCGGGCCGATGATGCCTTCGGGCAGTTCCTCAGCCTGAGACCAGGTCAGGCCGTTGTCGAAGGAGCGCTTCAGATAGCCTTTCCAGGTGGAGGGGCTGGGACCAACCTTATAGAACAGCAGGAGTTCCTTGCCGGGAATCTGGTACAGGACCGGATTCCAGCAGGGATAGCGCAATTCGGGGTTCTGGATGCCGTCGGCGGCCATTTCCGGGCCGACCCACTTGCCGTCCACCAGACGCGACACCCAGATGCAGACATCCGGATTGCGTTCTTTCGTACCGCCAAAATAAGCCACTACCAGTCCGGCCGGCGTTTCGGCGATCGTGGCGGCATGGCATTCGGCAAAAGGAGCCTTCTGGAAGACGAATTCATCGGTGACGACGCCTTTCTTCCAGTCGTACTCTTTCGCTCCTTGGGAGCAGGACACTGCCGTCAGGGTCAATACGAGCCCCAGGGCAGCCATCAATAATTTCTTCATAGTCGAGTGTTGATTATTGTTGCTTGGCGGCAGCGGCAGCCTTCTCAGCCTTCACCTTGTCGGTATAGGCCTTGTACATGGTGCGCCAATCGCGTCCGCTGTTGGTGAAATACTGTTCGTTGATGGTCTTGTAGATCTCGAAGATGGCCGAAATCTGGTTCATGTTCTTGAAGTCGATGGCTCTGTAGCGGGCTTCCTTGAGGTTCTTGTAGAGGAAGGCCTCGTCTTCGGCCGTCATGTTGGGAACAATCGAGCGATAGCCGTTCATCGTGAACTCGACCTTGCCTACGGTGTATTTGTCGAGGATGGCCTCCACCTGTGCTTCGTTCAGTTCGGCATTGAGCACCTTCATCAAGTCTTCCTTCACCGTTTTGGGAATACCGGAGTCACCAATCATCTGACGGTGCAGAGCCGAGTATTCCTTGCCCGTGATCGGATCGAAAGCACCAGCCGGAACGATGGCAGCATGTGTGTTGTGCCAGTCGCGGACTGCTTTCAGATGAGTGGCCACTGCAGCCGATACACGGGCTTCCTTGGCCGGATCGTTCAGCTTGAGCTCGGCCACCCAGCCAGCAGCCTTCTTATCGGCAGCTTCGTCCGATTTGATACGGGCAGCTTCGGCCTTGGCGGCAGCTTCCTCAGCCTTGGCAGCAGCTTCGGCCAGTTCTTTGGCTTTCTGGGCTTCCAAAGCCTTCTGCTCCTTCTTGCTCAGTTTCTTTTCGGTCTGAACAGCACCTTGCTGTCCCTGGCGCTGGGCCGTCATCGGGGCAGCCATCATCAGACTCAACATCACGCATACAGCTAATCTCAGTTTTTTCATCTCGCTAGTTTTTTAGGTCGGCATGCCGACAGTTAATAATTATATTGTTGATTTGTTATCAGAATCTGCGTCTTTCCATCTGCCAGTCGATGCTGACGGCATCGGTGGGGATGTAGTCCTTGGAGGCGTCGAAGGCCACCAGCACCTTGTCCTTGCCGGCACCGTAGCCGCCATCGGGCAGGAAATGCTGCTTGCCGGCATACTGGCCGATGTAGGTCAGCTTGCCGTTCTCGGGCAGATACCAGAACACCTTCTTCTCGGCACCCGAGATCTTGTCCAGATCCACTTCCATCTCCTTGTTGGTATAGTCATAGACCAAGAGGTAGTCGTCGCCGCGGGTGGCGATCAGGCGATCGTGCTTCTGACCGGGGTCACCCACGATGACACTCTGGTCGGGACGGCCTTCGATGAAGGGGAAGGTGCACATGAGCTTCTTGAGGTACTGCATCTGACCCGAAGCCGGTTCGTTGATGGCCTCGTACCAGGGCAGCAGCGGGAAGAACGAAGGAATGATGCTGGGGATATAGAACTGCATCACGGCATTGTCACCGTAGGTGTGGCCGAACGAGCCGGCAAATACCGACCAGTAGCCGTAACGACGGATTTCGGCCGGGGTCCAGTAGGGTTCGTCTGGGCTGCGCAGACCCTGAGGCAGACCCTCATAGCTGGGCTCGGCATCGATAACCGGCTTGACAGGAGTCATGGCATAGGCCTTCTCCACATAGCGCCAGTTGTCTTCCTCGGTCCCCTGCTCGATGGGATAGCCCTGCGTCTGGCCGAAGTTCTGGCCATAGCGGCGGTGACCCGACTGGAAGGCATTGAAATCCAGCCATTCGGCATCGTTGAAGAATTCGGCCGAACTGCGGCGTCCGTCGGGATGATAGGTCATCAGGTGGTTCTTGTCGACACTTTTGATACTGGTGGCCAGGGCGTTCCAGATCTCCATGTGGCCGGGCATGCGGTCGGGGGCGATGTCGCCGCCGATGATCCAGATGATATTGGGTTTGTCTTTATAGCGCTCGCCCAGGAACTTGCCGTACTTCTTGGCATCCTCGACCGTCATGTGGCCGGCACGGACGATTTCCGAACCCCAGGTGCAGACGATGGCCAGGTACATGCCGTTGCGGGCAGCGGCCTCGACAGCATAATCCACATGGTCCCAGTAGCCATACACGCCGGGCTGGTCGATCTTCTTGAAGTCCCAGGTGCCGTAAGGCAGGGTGCACTGGCCATAGACATTGAACTGGGGCCAGTAATGGAAAATGGACACCTGTACAACGTTGAACCCCTTGCGGGCACGGTCGCGCAGGAAGAAATCGATTTCCTCGCGCTGCAGGCGGGAAGTGAGCAGCCAGGCTGTCTCACCCTGCCAGAAGAAGGGCTTGCCGTTTTCAAATACCAGATAACGTCCGTTGTCGGAAACTTTCAGGCGGCCGTTGTCCCAGGGTTTGGGCTGACGATACTGGGCCTGGGCGGCGGTCAGGCCAAGCAGCATGACCACGAGCAGAACTATGGATTTACGCATGACAAATTTATTTAGGTTGGTTGTTGGGGCGAAGTTAAGTCTAACGAAGCTATTAATCAAAGGCTCTGAGCATTTTATACAAATTTTCTATTCCTTGAAGTGCGTTGGCAGGCAGGTTTTCGCCGTTCTCCCCCCATACTTTCAACAAGGGATAGGCCTCCACCGTACAGCGCGATTCGTCGAAATTGCCCTCGGCATCCTTCAGCTTGCGGGTATCCAACTGCCAGTGCTTTTCCAGGAAACGGTAGGTAGCCAGGCGCTTGGACAGGCCGTAGTCGTGCCCTTCCATCGGGAAATGGGCATTCTCCACCTTGTCTTCGGCGCCGTAGAAGCCGAAGGTGCGCTGGATGAATGGAAACTCCAGCGTGGGCACATCGGCCGTCCAGTCGCGTCCGTCGGAGACGACCAGCAGGGGACGCGGCGCACACATGGCGGCCAGTTCGGCATTGTTCGTACCGCCGGCGCTCAGGTGGATGGGATTGCCGCTCTCGCAGGGGCAGCCGCCCACGAAATACGAGCAGGTCATCACCACAGGCATGCTCAGGGTGATGCGCTCGTCGATGGCCGTGATGAACATGGTCTGGCTGCCGCCGCCCGAACCGCCGGTGATGGCCACCCGGGTGGGATCGGCCTCCTTGAGGCTCAAAAGATAGTCGAGCAGGCGGATGGCATTCAGACTCTGGATGGTATGGGCTGCGGCCGTGCGGTGGGAACGACTGTCAAACTGCAGGGTCTGCTCATCCCAGGCAAAGAGGTCGTAACTGACGGCAATACAACCCATCATGGCCTGCATGGCACAGCGCTTCTGCTCATCGGCACGGTAGCGTCCGTCGCCGAAGTGGCCGTTGGGATTGAGGATGATCGGACAACCTTTGCGTTTGTATTTGAGCGGATGATAGATCGAGCCGGTACACCATACGCCGGGCAGGATTTCCAGGCCGATATTCTGCACATAGTAGCCGTCATAGACGCGGCGGGGCGTCAGGTAGGGCTTGCTGTCGGGGCGGGCCGGCATCACGTCCAGGCCGGCATTGTGACGCAGCTCCTTACGCAGCACAGCCTTGCGCGCTTCCCAGCTTTCCCTGTCCTCATAGAGCGTGCAGAGATAGTCGAGCTTCTGACGGCCGTCGGCGGGCACGCCGCGGGCATATTCAAAACGTTTGATTTCGTAGCTGTTGGGCGAGTTCCTAACTACCTTGTAATCAAAAGGCAGCAGCACTTGCTGCAGGGTTTCCTCCAGGCTCCAGGGGCGGATGCGAAAGTCGGCATACTCGAGCGTGTCGCCCTCGACCACATCGCGTCCGTAGCGGAATTTTACTCCGAAGCGCTGTTCCAGGTCGCTGAGCACGTCCTTGAGCGGACGGGCGAAACGGCTGTCCGAGGTGGGACGCTCGAAGGCCAGTCCTTCAGCGGCGATTACCTCCCCCACCGGAGGCAGCGGTGCAGCCAGCAGGGCGTCCGGCAGTCCCATAGCGGCCAGTGCGACGCAGGCCAGCAGTTGTATCGTTCTCTTTTTCATATCAATATCTGTTAGATCACTCTATCAAAAAACTGATTCATGCCGTGATTATTTGACAATCGCGTCTGAGGGAACCTCCTCGCCGATGATGAAGGGCGTGGAGAGCCGTTCCACATAGTTGCCGATGACGACAATACCCGTCGTATTCTCGCCGGAGATCTCGGCCAGCGCCTTGCTGCCGGGCATGGGGAAACAGCCGGTGATCATGGCGTCGCGCACATTGCGCAGCATCATGACAGGCACTTCGGCCGAAGGCTGATAGGTGCGGACATTCGACAGATACAGTTCTTCGCTGTTCTCGATGTCGAGCGCCGGACCGCGCCGGGTGCTCACCGTGAAGTCGGAGAACGTCAGGCAGCGGGCATCCTGCACACGCATACCCGTTTCGGCATCGATATTGACATTGCTGATGCTCACATTCGACACCGGCATCTCGGAGATACCCATGATGCTGCCCACCGACCTGACTTGCGAGCCGGTCATGTTGGCGATGTGGATATTGCGGAAAATCGGGGTACGCTCGCTCAGGGGCTCTTCGGGCACCCGGCTGTAGAACAAGGTCAGGATGATGGCTTCTTTCTTGATATCCTTCATCACGATATTGTTCACACGAATCTCCTCGACGATGCCGCCGCGTCCACGGGTCGATTTGATGCGGATGCCCCGGTCGGTGCCGTCGAAGACGCAGTTGCTGATGGTCACCTTGCGCACGTCGCCCGACATTTCGCTGCCGATGACCACCCCGCCGTGACCGTTGAGCATGGTGCAGTTGGTGATGGTGATATTCTCACAGGGCGTGCCGTACTGACGGCCCTGCAGATCGCGGCCCGACTTGATGGTAATGCAGTCGTCGCCCACACTGATGTGGCAATTGGAGATATGCACATTGCGGCACGACGAGGGATTGATGCCGTCGGTGTTGGGTGAGGGCGGATTGTTGATCGTAATGCCCGTGATGTTCAGATTGTCGCAGAACTCGGGATTGACCGTCCAGAAAGGCGAATTCTGGATATGCAGTCCCTCGATGAGGATATTGCGGCAACGCATGAACTGGATAAAGGGCGGACGGAAGAACCGTCGGGCCAGGGTGCCCTTCCAGTCGGACTGGGGTTCCAGCGTCAGGTCGGGATTGGCTTCGTCGAAGGCCAGCTGGTATTTGGTCGGTCCCTGCTGGTCTTCCCGGCTACGAAGCGCACCTTCGATACGCCACGATTCGTTCCACCAGGCCTGGCCGTTGCCATCGAGTGTGCCTTCGCCCTTGATGGCGATGTTCTCCACATCCCAGCCGCCGATGAGCGGATGGAAGCTCTTCATCACCACTCCTTCATAACGCATTTCGACATAGGGCATGTACTGGTCGAAATCGTCGGTAAACGACAAGGTGGCACCAGCATCCACATAGAGGGTGATGTTGCTCTTCATCGTAATGGGGCCGGTCAGATAGGTCCCGGCCGGGAAATAGAGCGTACCGCCGCCCTTGGCGGCCAACTGGTCGATACCCTTGGCGATGGCCTGGGTATTGAGGGTTTTACCATCGTTCTTGCCGCCGACTTTCAGAATACTGAGCGTCTCGGCCTGCAGGGGGAGCATCAACAAAGCTCCCAACACTGTTCCAATCAACTTTACTGACTTCATCTTGAATGTATTAGAATGAGAACTGGGGCCAGGCGTAGCTGCCGGGCTTCAGGGTGATATAGCAATAGGGAGGCGTCTTGAGTTGCAGCTGCACCACGCCGGGCAGCCATTCACGGATGGGATTGAACGAATTCCAGCCCAGCCGCTGCAAGAGACTCCAGGCCGTGGCGCCCCCTTCGATGAGCAACTGGGCGGGCTGGATCTGCTGCAGGATATAATAGACGGCCTCGGTGAGCCGATAGCGCAAACGCTCGGCGCAGGAGGGGAAAATGACAGGTTGCGGCCCGACCCGTATCAGCAGGCGGTGCTCCTTTTCCCACAGGGCGACGCAGTCATCTATCCACTGGATGAAATCGGCCTCAGTGGGTTTTTCCTCGTGTCGGAAAGACTCGGGCATTACCGTCGTGGGGAAACCGTCGGCCACCAGTTGCTGATAGAATTTCAAGCTGTTCTGATGGGCACTGCCGCAGACCAGCAGACAGTTGGTCAGAGGAAAGGACATGGCCGGCGGATCTTTGACCGGAACGGTCTTGACGCGACCGGCGGCGATTTCAGCCTCCAGATACACCCGCCAGAAATCGGCACTGCCTCCCGGCAAGACAGTCTCGTCGCAGCGGGCCACGCAGGCAGCCAGGTCCTGCTCGGTGACGGCATCGGGTATCTCGTAGGGCAACAAAGGCGTGTCGCCCGAGGTGTGGCTGCGCATTTCGAGCAGATCGCGCACCGAGGCGCTCTGGGCCGGGAACTCGGGGTCACGTCCAAATGAAGTGCGCGTGAGCAAGGTATTCTCCACATAGTAGAGCCCCTGACGGATGGAACGATGGGTAGCCGTGTTGGCCGGCTGGATCATCAGCGAACGCTTGCCCAGCACCGAGGCCAGGACGCGCATTTCGGGCAACACCCAGCCACGCAGCACCGAGTCAATCTTCTTCACCACTCGGGTGATACCGGCCGCCTTGAGATTTTCGGCCAGCATGCGCGAGATTTTCTCGGCCCCGTCGGCCGTGAAGGAACGGGTATCCTCGGCCAGCACCAGCACCTCGGTGTCGAGTGCCTGAAGGGTCTCCACTTCGGGGATGTTCACGATGAAACTCACCGTCACACCACGGCACAGACAGATACCCGCCACTTCGGCGGCTCCGGTGAAATCATCTGCAATGATGGCAATCATAGACTAGCGGTTTTGAGCCATTTTCAGGGCGTAGTCGATCGAGATGAGCATGGCATCCGGGCTGGCGATGCCCCGCCCTGCTATTTCGAATGCCGTGCCGTGATCCACCGACGTACGGATGATGGGCAGACCCAGGGTGATGTTCACCCCCTTGACACTGTCCATCTTTTGTTTCTCGTTGTTCCATTTGAATCCGACCAGCTTGAAGGGGATATGTCCCTGGTCGTGGTACATGGCCACGCAACCGTCGAACTTGCCCTGGACCGCCTTGGCGAAGATGGTATCTGGCGGCACCGGGCCCTCCACTTCGTAGCCCTTGGCGCGGGCTGCCTCGATGGCGGGGATGATCTCGTCGATCTCTTCCCGGCCGAAGAGGCCGTTCTCACCGCTGTGCGGGTTGAGGCCGGCCACTGCCAGGCGCGGATGTTCAATGCCGAACTGCCGGCAGGCATCGTGCAAAAGGCCGATGACATTGAGCACGCGTTCCTTCTTGGCCCGGTCGCAGGCCTCACGCAGGGAGACATGCGTGCTGACATGGATCACCCGGAGCGACTCGTCGGCCAGCAGCATGGCATAGTTCTTTGTGTTGGTGAAATGGGCGTAGATCTCGGTATGGCCCGAGAAATTGTGCCCGGCCACATGGATGGCTTCCTTGTTGATGGGAGCTGTCACCGTGGCATCCACCTCGTGGCGCAGGGCCAGCTCGATATTGGTGCGCACCGCCTCGAAAGCGGCATGGCCGCACATGGCCGACACCACACCGTATTCCAGCTTGTCGACATCGACATTGGCCAGGTCATAGACATCGATGGTGCCATATTCAAAACGGGCTGCTTTGACTTCGTGTATTACGTTGATTTTCAGCCCGGCATGCAGCAGTTCGACAGCCTTGGCCATGACGCCTGCGTCGCCCACCACCATGGGACGGCAACGCTGATAGACAGAAGGCTCGCTGAGAGCCATGACGGTGATCTCCGGGCCGATGCCGGCGGGATCTCCCATACTGATACTGACGATAGGAAGGGCCATGTCAATAGATGTTTTCGTAAATGTTGATGACGTCTTCGCGGGTAATCTCGCGCGGATTGTTCTGCAGCAGACGGGTCACGTTCATGGCCATGTCGGCCATTTCAGGGATGTCGGTGGCCTTGATGCCGATTTCCGACAGATGCTGCGGAATGCCGCACTGCACCGACAGCTGGCTGATGTAGTCGATGGCCATGTTGGCATTGCGCTCGTTGTCCTTGCCCACCTGCATGCCCAGTACCCGGGCAATGAGCGAGTAACGGGCCAGGCAGACCGGACGGTTGAATCGCATCACCTCGGGCAGCAGCAGGGCGTTGGCCAGACCGTGCGACAGATGATACTTGCCGGCCAGTCCGTACGACAGGGCATGTACCCCGCAGGTGTTGACCGGTCCCAGGCACAGGCCGCCCAGCATGGAGGCGGTGGCCAGGGCTTCACGGGCCGGACGGTTGCGACCGTCGCGACAGGCCTTGACCAAGTTCTTGCATATCAGCTCGATGCCCTTCAGGGCAGCCGTATCGATGATGGGATGGGCATTTTTGTTCATGAGGGCCTCCACGCAGTGGCAGAGGGCATCCATACCCGTCTCGGCCGTGATCTTCGAGGGCAGGCTCATGGTCAGGTCGGCATCGACCAGCGTGCAGTCGGGCAACAGGAAATTACTGATGATACCCTTCTTCTCCCCGTCTGCCGAATCCAGCAGAATGGCATTGGGCGACACCTCACTGCCCGTCCCGGCCGTGGTCGGCGCACAGAACAGACCGATTTTGCGGCCTTCGAGCATGCCCTTGCCAAAACATTTCTCAATGGGGGTCTTCTTGTCGGAAAGCGCTGCCAGCAGTTTGGCGATGTCCAGCACACTGCCTCCGCCCACACCCACGACGGCATCGGGGCGGGCCGCAGCGGCTTCCTTCCTCAGTTCTTCAAAATATTCGGTGGTCGGTTCGCCCACCAGCGTGTAGTCGAGTTTTTTGATTTTCAGGCCTTGGTCTGCGGCGTCGGAGAGTTGCTTTTCGATCATCGGCCAAATGGGGCCGACCGACAGCACGACTACTTTTTTCATCTCCGCCTTGAGGGCTTCCTCTATCCAGCGGGAGGAGCATCCACACCCGACGATGATCTTGCCGGGCGTCATGATTTCAATTTGGTTCATTGTATCTCTGCTTTGTTTTTCGAATAGTCAAAAATAGTCAGTCCCTCTTCCAGTTTGGGAGCAGGGAAACACAGGCTGGCCAGGTAGCCGACCACCAGCACGATGAGGTGGCTGTAAACACCCAGCATGTATTTGTGGTGCGGGAAGTTCCAGCTGCCCAGATCCAGGATCAGACGCTTGGCTCCGTCCGCTTCGATCTTGGTCGTGGTCAGGACGGCATAGGCGGTGAACAGCACGCACACTGCCATGCCCACATACAGTCCCTGTTTGTTGGCACGACGGCTGAACAGGCCCAGCAGGAAGATACCCACGATACCGGCCGAGAAGATGGCGTAGAGTTCGAAGACCACGCCCAGCACGCCTTCGCCGTTCCAGGCATAATACAAGGCGGCCACTCCGACGGTGAGCACTCCCGAGACAGCCACCATGGCACGGCCCATATTGAGGCGCTGGCGGTCGGTGCAATCTTTCTTGAAACGCTGGTAATAGTCTTCCACGATGATGGCCGACAGGCAGTTCATGTCGGCATCGAGCGAAGAGATGGCGGCCGCCAGCAAGGCGGCGATGACCAGTCCGGCGACACCCACAGGCATTTCGTTCAACATGAAATAGGGGAATACCTCTTCGGCCTTCATGCCTTCGGGCAGCACGGCATTGCCCGTGTGATAGAAGACAAACAGCAACGAGCCGATGAGCATGAACAGGGCCCAGATGGGCACGCTCATACCCACGCCGATGTAGGCGGCCTTCTTGGCGTCACGGTCGCTCTTGGCCGTCAGATAGCGCTGCACGATGGTCTGGTCGGTGCCGTATTTCTGCAGGGCGTAGAAAGCGCCGTTGACCACCATCACCCAGAAGGTGAGCTCGGCAAAACTGAAATGGTAGGGGCCGAAGCCTATCTTCTTCATGGCGATGGCCTCGTGGAAGACCTGCAGGGCGCCCTGTTCGGGCTTGAGCATCAGCACCACGACACAGAGCACGCCGCCCAGGATCAGCAGCAGGCCCTGGACCACATCCATCCAGATGACACCTTCCATACCGCCGACATAGGTGATGATGACGATGACCAGACCCAGCACGATGATGATCCACAGGGCATCCGTGCCCATCATGCTGGCCAGGGCCAGGGAAATCAGGTAGAGCACCGTACCCATCTTCGAGAAATGGGTCAACAAAAAGGCCAGCGACGAATAGATGCGGGCCCCCAGGCCGAAACGGCGTTCAAAATACTCATAGGTGCTCAGGCGGATCATTTTCCGGAACAGCGGCACGATGACCCAGATGAGGAACACCAGCACCACAGGCACCATCAGCCCTTGCACGAGCAGGATCCAGTTGCCCTTGTAGGCGGCGGCCGGATAAGACAGGAAGGTGACCGAACTGATCAGCGTGGCGAAAATCGACAGACCGATCACCCAGGAGGGTGCTTTCTGTCCGCCTTTGAAATAGGCGTCCGACGTTTTGTTGCGGTGGGCCACATAGACCCCCACGCCGATGGTGAACACCAGCGTGATGAGGATGATGGCGATATCTATCCAATGGATGGTGGCAGTTGTCATAGGGCTAAGGCTTTAAAGTTGGCGATAATCTGGTTGGCTTCCTCCGGACCGTATTCGGTGAGCGGAGGCATCATGGTCGTGCCGCAAAGGCCGGCATCGTGCATCAGCACTTTCAGGGCGGCCAGCGACTGTCCCAGGGTGCGGCCTTTCTGATAGACGGCGCCCACCTGGTCGGTCAGGGCCTGGAAATGATCGACGGCGGCAAAGTCGCCCGACGTGAAGGCCCGGTACAACCAGCCGTAAAGTTCGGGGACGATGTTGCCTGTGCTGGGCACAATGCCGTCGGCTCCCAGCTTGAGGCTGTTGCCTCCCTGGGCTCCCCAGCCGCAGAAGAACGAGAAATCGGCCCGGTCCTTGAACAGTTCAATGCTATTTTTCATCTTCTCCTCGTCGCGCTCGGAATCCTTCAGGCCGGCGATGTTGGGATGATGGCTCAATTCCTCCACCACTTCCAGGGGGATGGACATCTGGGTCGTTGCCTTGATATTGTACATGAACACCGGTGCCTTGACGGTTTCAGCCAAGGTCAGGTAGAATTTTTTCATCTGATCGGGCGTCAGAATATAGTAGGACGGCAGGGTCGAGACCACAGCATCCACGCCCATGTCGGCATACTGGCGGCCCAGGCTGAGCAGGGCACCGACATCGTTGCCCACCAGTCCGGCATAGACCAGCTGGCCCGGCTTGCGTGCTTTCACGGCAGCTTGCATGAATCTCAGACTCTCTTTTTCTCCGACAGAGGCCGATTCGCCGGTCGTACCCAGGATCAGCGGGGAGATGCCGTTCTCGGCAAATTTGCCCATGATGCGGGTCACCGCAGCCGTGTCGATTGTCAGGTTTTGCTTGAGGGGAGTAATCATCGGGACTACTACGCCCTGGAATTTTTTCTTCATAGACAGATATTGGTTATCGTTGTTCTCTAATGCAGGGTTATTTATGCCCGGGCCGGCTTTTCGAGCTGTCCGTATAGACAAAGGACGACTGGAGCACCACCTTCTCGGCCGGTTGGGGCTCGGTGGCTTCCAATTGTTTCATGAGCAATTGGAAAGCCTGGCGGCCCATCTCCGTGATGGGTTGGCGCACATAGCTCACCGGCGGGGTGAACAGGTCGAAGGCATTGCCGCCGTCAAAGCCGAACAAGGCCACATCCTCGGGCACGCGCAAACGCATCTCGCGAATCATGTACAGGCCTTCGATGGTGAGGGTGTTGTTGGCGAAAATCAGGGCATCGACCTTCTCGTCGCCCAAACTGATGGCCGACAGGAAAGAACGGATGCTTTCCTGGCTTTCCTCTTTGCTGAAACGATATATCTTTTCGGTCAGGCCGTGTGCCTGCATGGATTTCTGATAGCCCACCAGACGGCCGTGGATATGGCTCAGGTCGCCACTGTAGGCCACAAAGGCGATATGGCGGTAGCCGCCCGCAATCAGGTAGTCGGTGATCTGACGGCCCGCCTGCTCGTTGTCGAGCAGCACGGAGGATATCTCCATGTCGGTATAGTCGCGGTCCACCAGCACCAGCGGGAATTTCTGCTCCTGCAGCTCGGCAGCGACCTTGATGGTGTCCTCGCAGGGGATGGCGATGATGCCGTCCACGCCCTGGTTGACCAGGGTCTGCATGAAGGAGTTCAGACGGCGGGAATTGTCATCCGAGCTGCCGTAAATCACCGTGTAGCCGTTGGCCGAAGCCTGCTTTTCGATTTCACGGGCCAGCTTGGCGAAGAAGGGGTTGGCAATGTCGGCCACCACCAATCCGATCAGGTGGCTCTTGCCACTGCGCAATCCGCGGGCCATGATGTTGGGCTGATAATTCATCTCCCGGGCGATGCGCAACACGCGCTGCGTCGCCTCCTCCCCGATGCCATATTGCTTGGCTTTGCCGTTCAACACCATGGAAACCAATGCCGAAGACACACCTGCGGCACTGGCAATCTCTTTGATAGAAACTTTTTTCCTAGGCATTTTCCTCTATGATATCTTAAGTTGCAAAGATAAGCTAAATCGTTTCAGAAGGCAATAGTTTCGCCGATTATTTCATTTCGGCCGTCAGACGCTGCAGGCGGGGCGAATTGGCCACCTTCTCGCCATCGACAAAGAGGCTCAGTCCACTACCCTTGCCGAAGTGGCTGCCGTCGGCATCCCACAGGATGGTCACGATGTGACCGTGGTAGTGGATGTTGTCCAGGCAGAACCAGGGCCACTGGTTTTCGGGAATCAGCGGATTGACCTCCAAAGTTTCGTCGGCACGGGGGCGCAGGCCCATCAGGCCGGTCACCACCAGGTCGGCAAAGGTGGAATGGTTGTAATAGCGGCTGCGCAGCTGGTCGCCCTTGAGCCAGTAGCCCGTGGTCTCGTCCAGGTATTCACCGATGTAGGGGCGTCCGCGATGGTACTGCGATTCCACATAGAGTTCCATCAGGCGGAAATAGACGCTGTCGTTGACATAGTTTTGCGGATAGTCGTTCAGGACGTTGGCCAGGGCTGTCATGGTCTGCGAAGTGGCAAAGGGCCAGACAGCGCCGTCCCATTCGCAGTTGCCCGTGCCATGGGTACGGAAAGCCGGATGGCGGCGTTCGGCCGTGGTCAGGCCGTAAGGTGCCAGAAAGCCCTTGGGGTCGGTCACCTGCAGCCAAGCTTCTTCAAAGCCCTTTTGGGGCGTGGGCAGGTCGAAATACCAGGGGATGAAACCGATGGCCTCACGCACCTGAGCCAACTGTCCGTCCTTGATCCAACGGGTCTCAAAGAACTTGTGCTCATCGTTCCACAGGCGGTTCTCCACCAAACGCTTCATCGTGTCGGCGCGCAGTGCGAATGATTTGGCCTTGGCCTGGGCGGCACGGCGGTCCTTGGCTTTCAATCCCTTCTCGGCAGCTTTCATCGTGTACATGGCCGACAGGGCCTTGGCATTGCCGTACATGTAGCTGTTGATGGTCGGACGGGCATTCTTGATGCGGCGACCGCCGCTGATGGACTCTTCCATGCCGTCCTGAACGTCGCCCTGCCAATAGAGGCCTTCGGGCCAGCGCTGGGTTTCCTCCCAGGCCATGTAGTGGGCATCCAAATCGGGCAGCATGTCCAGCAGCCAGTCCTTGTCCTGCCATACCAGGTAGCGCTGATACAGGGCATAGGGGATCCACGAACTGAACTTCATGAGTTTGCTCATGGGCTGGCCTTCGTTGCCGCGCAACCAGATATTGAGATAATCGTCGATGTAACGCTGGTCGGCCGCCCAACGCAATTCATTGACCTGATGGCCGATGGCGCAGGCGATGATGTTGTATTTGTCGGAATAGGAACGCTGTACCAGAAACTCGTTCACCACATAGCCCTGAGGGGTCTCACGCAGTCCCTTGCGCAGCGACCACCAGCGGAAATACCACATTTCCTCGAAATTGTCCTGCGGGCAGGCAAACAAGGGGATGTTGGCTTCCATCCATGCCCAGGCATCCTTGTTGGGAATGGCCTGGATGATGGGCTCGTCTTCCATGCGGTTGAAATAATCTGCATAATGCTTGTAGTCATCAGCTTTCAAAATCTTGGCTCCGGATTGTCCGGCCCGGGCAGGGGTCAGTGCCAGTACGCTCGCCAGAGAGAGCAGACCCGCCACAATAATGCTCTTTTTCATCGTAGTATTGTTTGGTTAGTTGTTAAATTCGCCTTTGGGGCAAAGTTACCTTTTTTCCCCGAGCCTCCAGATACAAAAAGCCTTAAATATTTCATTTGCTTTTACCCTCCCCTTGCTATATCTTTGTGCCTCCGACCAGGCTACGCAATCACAGCCAAAGTCATTGTATATCAGATAATAATGAATAGAGAAAAGGAAATATACCGGGTAACGCTCATCGGAGGCGCCGGCAACGTGCTGCTGCTGGTTTTTAAATTCGTGGCAGGCATCCTGGGGCACAGTGCCGCCATGGTGGCCGACGCCGTGCACTCCCTGTCTGATTTCCTGACCGATATCGTCGTCCTGGTCTTTGTGGGCATCAGTGCCCGGCCCCAGGACGAGACCCACGACTACGGACACGGCAAATACGAGACCGTTGCCACCCTCTTCATCGGGCTGGCGCTCGTCGTAGCAGCCCTGGGCATCATCGTCTCGGGAGCAGTCAAATTTGCCCAATGGATGGGCGGTGCCCAGCTGGAGGCCCCTGCCCCGCTGGCTTTGTGGGCAGCACTCGTTTCCATCGCTGTGAAAGAAATCCTCTATCGATACACGGCTCGCAAAGGACGCCAGCTGGAATCGGCCGCCATGGTGGCCAACGCCTGGCATCACCGCAGTGATGCCCTCTCTTCGATCGGCGCGGCCATCGGTATAGGCGGGGCCATTGTTTTGGGTGAGCGCTGGGCAGTACTCGACCCCCTGGCCTCAATCGTGGTAGGAGCCATGCTGTTCAAAGTGGCTTGGGAGCTGCTTCAGCCCAGCATCGGCGAACTCACCGACAGCTCATTGCCTCACGAAACAGAAACCGAAATTGTGGATATTATCCAATCCATCCCCGATGTGAGTGAGCCCCACAACCTGCGCACCCGCCGCATCGGCCACCGCACGGCCATCGAAGCCCATATCCGCATGGACGGCCGCCTGTCGCTCCAGCAGGCCCACGACCGGGCCTCGGCCATCGAGCAAAAACTCAAGGAGCGTTTCGGACAGGAGACCCTGGTCACCCTCCACATGGAGCCGGTGAAATAAGGCCTGTGCGAGATTTCGACGGACACTGGCCGGAAAGACCGCCTGACAGCAAAATATTTTGTATTGCCCCCGGTTTGCACTATCTTTGCCCCCAGATTTGCAAGAGCAAGTCAAGGGGTGCTCATAGTTTTGGGCTGAGATGATACCCTCTAACCTGATGCGGGTAATGCCGACGTAGGGATGGACAGTATGTAAATCAACAAAACACCGCAGCATTTCCCTTTACCTGTTTATCAACCGGGATGGCGCCGCAAGCGCTGTCCACAAAATGTGTAAAGGAAATGAGACACAAAACTTTATCCATGACAATGGCACTGCTGGGTGCCGCATTTTCCGCCCTGCCTGCCACAGCGCAGCTTCCGCAGGACGATTCCCTCAGAATCATCAGTATCCAGGAATTCCAGGTCGTATCGACCCGTGTTTCCCAAAAGACGCCGATGGCCTATTCCCAGCTCAACCGGGAGACCATCCAGCAAAACAACCAGGGTCGCGACCTGCCCTTCCTGCTGGCATCCACGCCCAGTGTCACCCTGACCACCGATGCCGGCAACGGGGTCGGCTACACCAGTTTCCGGGTGCGTGGCACCGACCCTTCGCGCATCAACATCACTGCCAACGGCATTCCCCTGAATGACGGAGAGAGTTCGCTGGTTTATTTCACCAACATGGGCGATTTCGCCAGTTCCGTCCAATCCATCCAGATCCAGCGCGGCGTGGGCACCAGCACCAACGGCGCCGGCGCTTTCGGGGCGACGGTCAACATGCTCACCGAGCCCATCACCGCCCATCTCAGCCTGGACTTTTCGGCCGGCAGCTACGGCACGCACAAGGAGACCCTGCGCTTCGGCACGGGGCTGATCAACGGGCATTTCGGCCTGCAGGGACGACTGTCCAACATCGGTTCGGACGGCTACATCGACCGGGCCTCCTCCACCTTGAACTCCTATTTCCTGCAAGCCAGCTGGTTTGGCAGGAACAACACCATCAAGCTGATCACCTTCAACGGCACGGAACGCACCTATATGGCCTGGAACTACACCTCGAAATACGAGCAGTCGCTCTACGGACGCAGCTACAACTCCTGCGGCCTCTACCATGACGCGGCAGGCAACATGTGTTTCTACGAGAATCAATACGACAATTACCGCCAGCAGCACTACCAACTGCACTGGAACCAATACCTGGGCGACTGGAACACCCACATGGCCCTGCACTACACCCTCGACGGCTACGACTACGACCAGATGAAAACCGGCAAGAAACTGCGTGAATGGCTGCTCACCGACGATGCTGCCATGCGTGGCGACCTGGTGCAGCGCAAAGCCGGTGCCAAGGACTTCTACGGCCTGGTAGCCTCGGCCAATTACGACAATCACGACAACCTGACTGTAAACCTGGGCGGCGGTGCCAACCATTTCCACGCCACCCGTTATGGCCAGGTGCTGTGGGTGGGTACGCCCTATTACAAAGAGGCACCGACGGTGGCCTTGCCCTTGCCCGGCTTGATGCCCAACCATCCTTATTACAATAATGTCGCCGACAAGACAGATATCAATGTCTATGCCAAGGCCAACTGGGAATTCCTCCCCGGCCTGTCAGCCTTCGGCGATGTGCAATACCGCTATGTCCGCCATCAGATGAGCGGTCCGACGGGCGATTGGGGCGACGGCGGCCAGATCCGGATCGACCTGGACAAGCAGTTCAATTTCGTAAATCCCAAATTCGGCCTGAACTACCAGCTTGACGAGGCACAGCGGCTGTATGCTTCCTATGCGGTGGCCCACCGCGAGCCCACCCGCGACCATTACGAAGAACATTACGGCGAACAGGTCCGTCCCGAGCGCATGGGCGACCTGGAACTGGGCTATAAATACCAGCACCCGCGCTGGATGGCCGGCATCAACCTCTACCACATGCACTACAAAGACCAGTTTGTACTCACCGGCGAATTGGACGAGGAAGGGGTGGCCGTCACCAAGAACATCGACAAGAGCTACCGCATGGGCATCGAACTGGAAGCCGCCTGGCAGATCCTCGACTGCCTCCGCTGGGACGGCAACGCTACCCTGAGCCGCAACCGCGCCCAAGACATGAAAGTGACCCTGGACGATTACACCACGGTGGTCAACATCGGCGAGACGCCGCTCAGCTTCTCGCCCGAGGTCATTGTCAACAACCAGCTCACATACACCCAGAAGGCCTTCCGCTGCACACTGATGGGACAGTATGTCGGCGAACAGTACCTGACCAACTACGGGGTGAAGACCATGACATGCTGGAGCGACTGGTCGCAGACCGACGATGTCAAGACCACCGAGACGTTGATGCTCAAGGCACACTTCGTGGCCAACATGGACCTGAGCTACACGCTCAATCTCTCGCGCATCGGCCTCAAACAAGCCGTTGTCGGTGTCACCCTTTACAATCTGCTCAATGCCAAGTACGACAACAACGGCTGGGCCGCCCCGCAGTTCCGTCAGGACGCCCAGGGCCGGGTCTATGCCGTCAACACCTGGGGGCTGCGCGATTCAGAGGCCGTGGGTTTCGCCCCTTCGGCACCCTTTAATTTCTTGACTCACTTTAGTTTGAATTTCTAGCGCGTATGGCTGATTTCCTGGCTTCCCACTGGCTCGACGCTTTCACCACCCTCTTGGGGCTGCTCTATATCTGGCTCGAATACCGCGCCCATATCGCCCTGTGGATCGTGGGCATCATCATGCCGGCCCTGGATGTCTGGCTCTACTACAGCCACGGGCTATATGGAGACGCCGGCATGGCCGTCTATTACACGCTGGCCGCCGTCTATGGCTATGCCGTATGGAAGACAGCCGCCTGGAAAGCCCGCCGGAATAATCCGGACATGGCAGCCGGGAACGTCAAAAAAGAATTGCCCATCACGCATATGCCGCTCAAAAGATACCTGCCTGTCGGCCTGTGTTTCCTGGCCATCTGGGGCGCCACCTGGTATGTACTCGTCACGTGGACCAAATCCACGGTGCCCGTGCTGGATGCCTTCACCAATGCCCTGAGCATCGTCGGGCTGTGGGCCCTGTCGCGCAAATACATCGAGCAGTGGTTCTTCTGGATCGTGGTCGATCTGGTCTGCACCCTCCTCTATGTCCGGAAAGGCATCCCTTTCAAGGCCCTGCTCTACGGCCTTTACGTGGTCATCGCCTGCCTGGGCTGGCGCAAATGGCTGAAAATGATGAAGCCCCCGGTCTCACTCGCAGAGTGAAAACCGAGGGGCTCGATCTCCTTTTTTAAACAAGATTACTTGACCTCGGCCGTTTCCAGGGAATAGATGCGGAAGACTGCTTCCCGGGTCTCCTGCGAGGAAGCCTCCGGCAGGTCGGTGTAGTTGTCGGCCGGCTTTTCGGGCGTGGGCGTGAGGCGACGGGAACCCGTGCGCAGCATGATCCGTTCCAGGTCGTGCGAGGGGGCGAAGAAGATGCGTCCCGTCTCGCGACCGCCGTTCACCCGGACCGTATAGTAGCGGCGCGAGCAATCGACCGTCAGCGCAATCTGGTATTTTTCTCCCGGACGATAGGTTCCGACACTGCTGCAGCGGGCACCGTTCTTGACAAAGATGCGGCCGTCGGGCTCGAAGCTGATGCGGATCGAAGGCAGGCCCTTGGAGTTCTGCACTTCCACCTGCAGCAGGCCGAAATCGTTCTGCTCGGGTACGACTTCAAAACTGGCCATGAACGAGGAGGAAGTCGGGAAAATCTTCTCGGCCATGGCATAGTCGAAAGGATCCTTGTCGCGCAATGTCAGGCACTTGACACCCTGATCGTCCTTTTCCATCCTGGTGCTGGCCCATACCAGGTCGTAGGTGTTCCAGCGGTCCAGTTCCCGGCCGTCGGGCATGTCGTTGAAGACATCTTTTTCGTGGGCTGCGGCCTGGCAGGTGATGGGCACCGGTACGCTGCTGACCCAGATATCCTCCTTGTTCATGCTGTAGGTGAGCCACATCTTGCCTTCGGGAGGCGTGCCGTTGCCTTCCTGGATGCCGCGGACATATTGCGGGCCGTAGCTCTTGTAGTTGCCGCCGTAGCGCATGGGCGAGATCTCGCCGTGCACGAGCATCATATCCTTGTACTCCAGTCCGTCGTCGGAAGTGGACACAGCCAGCGGCCAACGGAATTCCGAAGGATTGTAGACCGTGGCGAAGCGGCCATCGGAGGTCTTCTGACCCCAGATCTTGGCATTGCTGTTGACAAAGCCGAAGGCGCGCTGCACACCCTCGTACCAGGTGTGGCCGCCGTCATGGCTGATGGAGGTCAAGGCATGCTTCCACAAGCCGACCACATCGCCGTTGTCCAAATGGTAGTAGCTGAAAGCCTTGTACTGCTTCTTGATGGGAATCAACTCATCGTCGCGGTCGGCCTCCTCGACCATCTGCTGCATGTAGAGCGGATTGGCCAGGATCTCGTCACAGGCAGCCACAAACTTCTTGTCCTTGGCCCGCTTGTAGAAGGGGAAGGTGGTGTTCTTCTCGTTGAAGCGGTGGTTGTAACGCAGGAAATAGACCGGACCGAAACTGCCGTCGGCCTTGATCTCGCGCACCACCCGGCCGATACCGTTACCGTCGAGCGGCTCGTCCTTGGGATACAAGGCCACGGCATAATAGCCCAGGGCCAGCAGTTTGCCCGATTTGGGCGAGACATAGAAGCCCACCCGCTGGTGCATGACAGCCGCCGTCTGGCCGTCGGCCACAGGCTCGCCCGGCGCCTTCTGGTAGCCTTCGGGCACCATGTACTGCGGGAAGAGTACCTGGGGCATCGACCAGTTCAGGCCGTCCTTGGAGGTGATGAGCAGCGTCTGGCCCGGTGTCACATGCTCGCTGACCGGGTCGCTGAGGTATTCCACAAAGTAAGTGTTGTTCCAATAGGCAATCATCGGGGCGTGGTTGTAGGTCCAGCCAAAGCCGTCCGACTGCTCGGGCATCAAGCGGTTGGCACGCATGATCTGCTGGTTGTGCACACCGATGGCCGGCTGCAACTGTCCATGATGGTAATCCACGTTTGACATGGTCTCTCCGACATAGTGGACCAGGTCCTTGTCGGGGTTGAATCCGGCCGGGGTCTGGGCCTGGACCGAACACATCGCCACGACAGCCATCAGCACAGTCCAACATTGGGCATTCATTCTTTTCATAGATATAAACGATTAATTGATAGCTTGTTGATTATTCATCAGCGATAAAGCCACAACAGTCCCTGGGCGCTCAGCGACACCGGACTGCCGGCCTGGACCGTGAAGGGTTTGCCCGTCGGAGCACCGCTGGTCAGATCCAGCCACTGGGCTTTGAAACTGCCCGCTACCCCACTCAGATCGACACTGACCTTGCCCTCGTCGGGATAGACGGCATAGCTCTGGCCGGCCAAAGCCAGCGTCCAGCAGTCGCCCTGGACGGGATGCATCGTGGCAGCCTGCTGAAGGAACTCGTCGGGCAGTCCGGCGGGCAGCGGACAAAGCGAAGCGCCGGCCATGAAGGCGGCCCAGCCCTGTTCGGGATAGCTGCTGGCCGAATACAGCACGGCCTTTTCGGGATAAGCGTCGCGGTAGGTGCGTACCATCTGATAGACGTTGCCGGCTGAAGCGTTGGCAGGCTTCATGATACGCTCGAACTGGCGCGGTGTGAGGTTCAGGCCGCCGTCGGGGGCGAATTCACCGCTGGCACCGTAGGTGTACCAATAACGGATGTCAATGATATCGACCGTCTTGGCGCGCTTGGCATCCTTCAGGATAGCCTCCTGCACATTCTTGGGAGCGCTCAGGGCCACCAGGGCGTTCTTGCCCGTCTCGGCTTCCCACTCGGCGATGACATCCAGCCAGAACTCCACAAAATGCAGCGGGCCGGAAAATTCGGCACTCGTGAAATGGATCACACTGCCCGTCTCGGCGAAATTGTCGAGGCACTTGCGGATATAGTTGCGATGCAACTCACGGCGCACCGGATGGTTGACATCATAGAAATGCTCGGCCATGAACACCCGCTTGTTGCCGGCATAGGGCGTCGGATCCGGGAAACCGGTCTCGTTGACGTTGTTGGTCGAACGCCAGGGGAAATCGGCCCAGTGGGCGCCGGCTTCCAGGATATTGTGCTGGAAATAGTTCTGGTAGAACAGCACCAGATTCTTCTCGTCGGCCAGACGGGCATACGTGTTGAGGCGGTTCCAGTACCAGTTGTTCCACTTGGTCAGATCGTAAAGGCTCAGGCCGTCCCAGGCCTTGCCCTGCCCGCTGCGGCCGAAGGGCAGCTCATAGAGCGGCGGACGCACTTCGCCGTTGATACGGCGGGTACGCTGATGGTCGTCGCGACGACGGTCGTACCAAAGGGCGTAGTTGAAATCGGTCACCACGACGCCCCGCTGCCGCATCTGGTCGGTCATGGCATCCAGGTCGTCGACAATGCCGTAGCCTTCCGGCCCCAGGGCATAACGGACGATGTGGGGATCCATGGCCGCAGGCGTACCCATGCTGCCGCGCCACCAGGAAGGATTCTGGCGACGGCCGGTCAGAATCTTGCCCTGACGGCTGATGATACCCTCCTTGATTTCAAGCGGATGGCTCTCCACGCTGACGGGCTCTTTTTTGAATGATGTCCAGACGGTTTTCATCTGCTCGTCAGGGCACTTGATGTCGATGGGCTCGTCCAGGGCCAGGGAGTCGATCCACTGCGACATGGTCTTGAGCGGACGGCGGGCCGCCGCGGTCTGGAACACAGCGTCGGCATAGGAAGACGTACCGCCACGGCCCAGGGGCATCAACTTGCCTTCGTTGGGATTGCGCTTTCCGGTACGATCGGTCAGCTGCGTATAATAAAGACTCCAGGGAGAGGAATGGTTGTTGGCTCCGTTCCAGTAGCCCTTGCCGTTGAAACCGCCCCAGGCGCCGAACGACCAGTTCTGGCCACGGACAGGTTTGGGACACGACACGATGGCCGCCTGTGAATTCCACATCATGGAGTTGGTGGCGTTGCAGCCGGCATAGGCATCGGCCGGGTTGGGCTCGCCAAAGCTCAGGCGGTTGCCATCGATATAGCAGATGTCGAACAGTACGGCGCTCGATTCACCTCCAATGGTACCGCTGTAACTGTAAGGCAGTATGGAGCGGCACTGTACGAAGGCGTTGGGACCTACAGCCCTTTCCACGGCAAAATCGTGGTAGCCGGCCTCGGCCTGGATACGCTGGCACAGGCACTGGCTGCCTTTGATATAGAAAGAATAGCGCCGCTGGCTGCCGATTTCAGAAACCGGCTCCAGGCTCTTGCAATCTTCGATGGTGACGCGCGATACCGTCTCGGCCACAAACACAGCCGAACCGGCCAGATGGCGGAATTCGACGCGACGCACCCAGGCATCGGTCATATTTTCCATGGCCACGGCTATCCAGGCATGGTTCTCGTCTTTTTCGTTCGAAGTGTCATAGACACTCGTCATACGCAAGTTTTCCAAACCGTTCTGAGAGATCTGGCCGGGCCACTGCATGCTTTGCTCCCGGGTGGGACGACGTTCGGACGAAAGTCCCGGCGCGACGGGGGCATTCTGACCCTGAAAACGGATCATGGTGATGCGGTCGGTCGCGGTGGAGAGTATCTCTGTGCCGCCGGCCATCATGCCACTGCCCCGCAGCACCACGCCCGAAGCCTTGATCCACAATGTTTGGCTGATTTCATATCGACCTGCTTCCAGCAGAACGGCGCCACGCAGACCGTCGGCACCGGGCTTCAGGGAGGCGACATAGTCCAGCGCAGCCTGGATATCGGCCGTGCGGTCGCCCTGGGCCACGGGAACCACCGCTTTGACGGGAGCAGTAGGAATCAGCGCTTCGGAGGCCATGTAGCCGCAATAGGAATAGTCGGGCACACGGTTGCCACTTTCATCGACGGCATACTCCAGATGACCGCCAGCCATACGCACGGGCACAATCTCCTGTTTTTTCTGGGCACTCACGCCGAGCACCAGCGTCAGCATGAGCAAAAGGGATATATATCTTTTCATTGCTGTTGCGTTTAGAGGTTATTTGTACAACCAAAGCACTCCTTGGCTCTCGGCTTTGAACACGGTCTTGCCTTTGACGCTGAAAGGCTCGCCTACGGGCTGTCCGCTGCGGGCATTCAGCCACTGGGCATGATAGGTCTGGGCATCACCGGTCAGGTCGATCTCAACCTCGCGCTGACCGTAGGCGATATAGCCGACGCCTTTCTTGCCCATCACCCAATTCGAAATGTCGGGAATCACATCCACTTGGGCTGCAGTCTTGAGGAAACCTTCGGGCAAGCCTGCCGGCAGGTTGCACAAGGAGGCACCAGCCATGAAGGCCGTCCAACCACCGCCACCGGCCGAATAAAGGACGGCCTTGTCGGGAAACTGCTGACGGAAATCACTGATTGTCTCATAGATACGCTCATCCATGGTCTTACCTTTGAAATTGCCTTTAGCAAAATCGGCCTGCAAAGGATGGGCGCCTACACGGCCCATCTGACGCTCGGCCATGTTCAAGCCGCCCGCATGGCCGGAATAACCATTGATGGCGGGACGCCAATAGCGGATATCCAGGATATCCACCGCCTTCATCCGTTCGGGATCCTTCATTATGGCATCGGTCACATCCCAAGTGGCACTGAGCGCCACCAGTGCATTCTTGCCTGTTTCGGCCTCCCACTCGGCAATGACATCCAGCCAGAACTGCACGAAATGCAGCGGACCGGTAAACTCGGCACTGGTGAACTGGATCACGCTGCCGTTTTCGGCAAAGTTGTCCAGACACTTGCGGATATAGTTGCGATGCAGCTCACGGCGTACCGGATGGTTCACATCGTAGAACTGCTCTGCCATGTAGATACGCTTGTCCTGGGCATAGGGCACCGGTTCGGGGAAGCCCGGTTCGTTGACATTGTTGGCCGAACGCCAGGGCGAATCGGCCCAGTGGGCGCCAGCTTCGAGAATATTGTGCTGGAAATAGTTCTGATGATACAGCACCAGTCCCTTCTCGTCGGCCAGGTCGGCATAGGTGCGCAGGCGGTTCCAGTACCAGTTGTTCCATTTGGTCAGGTCGTATTTGCTCAGACCGTCCCATGCCGAAGACTCGCCGCTGCGGCCGAAAGGCTGCTCGTAGAAGGGCGGCCACACATAGCCGTCCATACGGCGGATACGTTCGTGGTCGTCACGGCGGCGATCATACCACAAACCGTAATGGTGATCGGTGATCAGGGTGTGGCGCTGCACCATTCGGTCGGTCATCTCGTCCAAATCGTCGGTGAAACCAGTGCCGGTGCGGCCTGGTACCCAACGGGTGATATGTACCTGCTTGCCGGTGCTCAGGAAGCGGTCTTTCAAAGAGCCGTTCCACCAAATAATGCCTTGTGAGCCGCCCGTCAGGATCTTGCCGTCGCGCACCAGCACGCCATGTTCCATGTGCATCTTGGGTGCCGGAGCCTGGGCTTTGGCCTTCTTGGGCTGCCATACCTTGTACATCGATTTGGCCGGCACATCGGTGGGCAGCGGCGCCTGGGCGATGAGCGAATCGATCCATTCGGTCAGCTGCAGGGCCGGGCGACGGGCCTCGGCCACGAATTCTTGGGCCTTATCGACCGGCGGGTTGCTGGCCGACTGGGTGTCGACAGGCATCAGGCGCGAAGCGGCCTCCGCCATTGCCGCCTTACGGTCGGCCAACTGGGTGTAGAAGAGGCTGAGCGGTTTGACAAAGGAGTCGGAACTGCGCCAAGTGGCGGTGCCGACGGTCTGTCCCCAGGAACCGAAAGCCCAGTTGTAGGCTGTCGGAGGCGTAGGAGCGGCCAGCAGGTCGGCCGAGCAGTTCCACATCACGCAGTTGCCGGCGGTCCATCCGGCGCCCATGCCGTCCTGTCCGCGATTGGCAAACGAGAAGGCATTGCCCTCGGACGTGCAGGCATCTAGCAAGATGCCGGTAGCCCAAGAATCAATTGTGCCGCTAAAATGCCATGAATCCTTGGCGACGCACTGTACGAAGGCCACTGGACCGGCCACACAGCGACCTACACCGAAATCATGCATACCCTGCTCGGAATATAGACGCTGGAACAGGCACTGGCCGCCCAGTGTGAAGAAGGTGTTGCGGCGTTGTCCACCGATTTCGGAGACAGGGGCGAACGATTTGCAGTCTTCCACGGTGATGCGGCGACTGTTGTCGGTGATGAAAACAGCCGAACCAGCGAAATGACGGAATTCGACGCGACGCACCCAGGCATCTTCCACATTGTCTATCTCAATGGCGTTCCAACAATGGTTCTCGTCCTTGGGATTGCTCTCATCGTAGATGGAGGCCAGCCGCAGATTCTCGACACCGCTTTGGGTGATGCGGCCGGGGGTCTCGAAATGCTGCACGAAGCCTTCACCCAGACGGGTCTCGCACGTAATGGGGGCATCCAGGGTGATCCTGTCGCCAGATACGGCAACCACCGTACGCTCCCAGCGAGTGTTGATGTCGCCCAGACGGGTGGCATCCTTGAATTTCCAGCCGATATAGTTGGATTCGCCGCCGAAATCGTTCATGTCCATTTCATCGATCCACTCAGGCGTACCCTCGCGAATCACGCGGATGCGGTCGCCCACCTTGAAGTCATGACCGGCGGCACTGATTTCCATACTGCCGGTTGTTGCCACGGCGCTCAGGGGCAGCATGGCACCTGCCTGGTCTTCCAGGCGGCCGGCCAGGCGGATGAGGTTGGTACGGTCGGCACTGACGGCCACGATTTCGGTCTCGCCTTCCTGGCAACCGCTACCCCGCAACACTACGCCGCTTTGAGCAATCAAAAGACGGGCAGACACTTCGTAGCGTCCCTTCTCCAACAGAACGGCGCCGCGGAGGCCCTGCTCATCGGCAGGCAGCGAGCCCACATAGTCCAAAGCAGCCTGGATAGCCGCAGTGGCATCGCCCTTGACGGGGGCTACCACTGCCTTGACAGGAGCCTCGGGAATAGCCTTCTCCGAAGCCATATAGCCACAATACGAAAAATCAGGGATCTGGTTTCCCCGACCGTCACGGGTGTAGTTGAGCGAATTCCCGTTTCCGGCGCTGACGGAAGGCGATTCGGCCATCCGCATCCGATTCTGTGCCTCCAAGCCTGTCAGGCATAGCGACATCAGCAACGGCAACATCCATACATGTTTCATTTCTCTTTTCTTTTATGATAAACGCCGCCTGCCGTTTTCACCGGAAAACAGGGCAGACGGCATTGTGGAAGTTAGGTTGGTGTTCGAACAATCTTATTGAGCAGCCTGGGCAGCCTTGATACGGGCGTTCCAGCCGTCACGTTCCTTCTGCAGGTCGTAACCTCTCTTGGAGAGATAGTTGTTGATGCGACCTTTGTATTTGCCGAACCAGGAATGCTTCACTTTGGAGTCGGAACAGTCCATGGCATACTCTCGGGCTTCCTTCAGGGCAGCACGGATATAGGCCTTTTCCTCTTCCTTGAGGGTAGGAATCATATCCAGATGAGCCCTGTATGTAATGGGATAGACACCCATTGTCATACCATCCTTAACTTTCTCGATCTGATCGTAAGTGAGGTTTGCATCCAACTGACTGACAAAGTAGTAATGCTTGGCAGACAATTGGGCACGCTGGTTATCAGTGGCGGCGGCCAGGAGGGCTTCCTTCTCTTCCTTGGAAACATTCATTGACTTGATTTCTTTTTCTTTGGCAGCAAAAGCATCATTGATGACACCCAAGTCAATATACTGGGTAGCAATCAGTTCGGTCATGAATTCCTGCATGGCCTTGTCGGTGATTTCGAGAGTGGCGACAATCTTTTCGGCACGGCCGCGAATCACTTTCCGATACTCCTCGTCGCTCTGCTGAGCGAAGCCTGTCATCACAATGGCCGACAACAGGACGGTCAATACTGTTTTTTTCATAGGTGTTTGTTTTATAGTTTGTTGTTACGTTTTTTCTTACAAGCGCACCGGCCCCCGAGCAGCGTCACCAGGAAGCCGGTCAGGAAGATGGCCGTGGTGCCGAATACAATGGTCAGGTTGCCGTTGAGCGTGCAGCGATACTGCTCCCAGCTGCCGTTGAAGACATAGGGACTCAGGCTCATCCAGGCGATGACCAGCAGACCGATGATGACACCCGTCACAGCGGCCGGATTCTTGGCTTTGCGCACAATGAAGCCCAGCAGGAACAGGCCCAGCATGCCACCGCTGAAAATGGAAGCGAGTTTCCACCAGGTATCAAGCACACCGTCCACACCCATCATGAGCAGGGCCACAATCACTCCGAGCACGCCCAGCACCACGCTGGAGATATACAGCACGGCCATTCCCTCCTTCTCACCGGCATCCTTGCGGAAATGACGGTAGAAGTCGGTCAAGATGATGGTCGAGGCACTGTTCAGGCTGGTCGAGACCGTACTCATGCCGGCCGCCAGCACGCTGGCGATCATCAGGCCCGTCAAGCCGGTAGGCAGCCCGTGCACAATGAAATACGGGAACACCTGGTCGCCGGCCACATCGGCAGGCAGGGTGCCGGCCGTCTTGTAATAGACAAACAGGGCGGTACCGATATAGACGAATATCAACGAGACAGGCACATAGAGCAGACCGCCGAACAAAGTGGAGTTCTTGGCGCTGTGCTCGTCCTTGGCCGTCAGATAGCGCTGGATATAGTTCTGGTCGATGCCGTAGTTCTGCAGGTTGGTGAACAGGCCATAGACGAGCAGCACCCAGAAGGTCTTCTCCGTCAAGCTGCCGCCCAGGGAGCCCATGCTGAACTTGTGGTATTCATTGCCCACAGAGATCAACTCGGAAAGCCCGCCAGGTATCTTCACGGTGAGCAGCACAGCACAGAACAGGGCGCCCAGGATCAGGATGATGCCCTGGATGGCGTCTGTCCAGACCACGGCCTTGATTCCGCCCATCGAGGCAAACAACAGCACGGCCACCCCGGTGATGATGATGATGGTCGGAATGGACCAGCCCAACATGAAGTTGAGCGGCAGGGCCAGCAGGAACAGGATCGATCCCATGCGGGCCAGCTGTGTGAGCAGGTAGCACACCGAGACATAGGCCCGGGCCCAATAGCCGAAGCGCACTTCCAGGTATTGATAGGCCGACACACTGTTCATGCTGCGGTAGAGCGGCACAAACAGCTTGGCGGCCAGCCAGGCGGCCACCGGGATCGATATACTGAAGACAAAGGGGTTCCAGTTGTTGGCGTAGGCTTCGCCGGGATAGCCCAGGAAACTGATGCTGCTCACGAAAGTGGCAAAGATCGACATACCCACTACCCAGGAGGGCAGGCTGCCGTTGGCCACCGTGAAACCGCCCGTCGACTGGCGCTTGCGTTCACGGAAATAGAACGAGCAGCCGAAAATGACGATGCCGGCCAGGAAGGTCAGAAAGACGATATAGTCAAGGGTTGTGATTTCCGTCACCATGATGCTCAAGGATTGACAACCTCCACGCCGAGAGACTCCAGGATGCGGCGCAGTTTCTCGCGCTCCGGAGCATTGAACTTGCGGTAAGGCAGGGCCATCTCGTCGCTGCAGAGGCCCAGCAGCGAACAGGTGCACTTGACCCCCTTCAGATAGCTCGAACCGTAGCGGCCCACCTTATAGACAGTGGTGCTGATGGCCATGATCCTTTCCTGGATTTTCCTCAGGCGGGGAATATCGGCCGAGGCGGCTGCCTCGTACATATCGACATACAGACGGGGAAACATGTTGGCACCGCCGTTCACTCCGCCATGGCCACCCAGCAGGACAGCCTCGCCGGTGAGCTCTTCCGGCCCCATCAGCAGCGAGAAGTCGGGACGGCTCTTCATGCGCTGGATCAGCGTATGGAAATAGACCAGGTTGGCCGAGCTGTCTTTCAGGCCGATGACGTTGGGATGCCGGGCGATGGCCTCCACCGTGTCGGGCTCCATCATCACCTTCACATGAGAAGGCATGTTATACAGGAACATGGGCAACGGCAGCCGGTCGGCCAGGGCCGAATAGAAATCGACCAGCTCAGCCTGGGCCGGGGCATAATAGTAGGGAGCGGCCGAGACCACGGCGGCGGCACCGCACTGGCAAGCCTTCTCCGACAGGGCCAGGCTCTCGGTCAGGGAGGTGTCGGTGATGCCTACCAGCACCGGCACACGGCCGGCCACCTGGCGGCAGACGCGCTCGATGAGCTCCTGACGCAGCGCATAGCTCAGGCTCTGGGCCTCGCCCGTGGTGCCCAGGATGAACAAACCGTGTACTCCGCCGGCCAGGATATGCTCAATGAGCCTTTCCAGCCCAGCTACATCCAGCTTGTCGATATCCGACAGCGGCGTGATCATCGGCGGTATGATTCCTTTGAATACTTGCTTTCCCATATAGTGTCTCTTTTTGGATGTCAAAAACCGGCCCGGAGGGCACAACCGGTTGCAAATATAACCAACAATCCAATGCCTTACACTCAAATATGTTGAACGAGCCATTAATAATTCTCAAAATACCGCCCCTACAGCCACCTCAGGCCGAATGCGCAGCAAAAAAAGAGGGAGACTCATTGAGCCTCCCTCCCCTATGATGGTATGACGGGTGATTATCCCAGCATGGTCAACAAGATACCGGCAGCGACAGCCGAACCGATCACACCGGCCACATTCGGACCCATGGCGTGCATCAGCAGGAAGTTGCCCGGATTTTCCTCCTGGCCCACCGCCTGCGAGACACGGGCTGCCATCGGCACAGCCGAAACACCGGCCGAACCGATCAGCGGATTGATCTTCTCGCGGCTGAACACGTTCATCAGCTTGGCCAGCAAGATACCGCCGGCTGTACCGCAGCTGAAGGCGATGATACCCATGACCAGGATCATAATGGTCTGGATATTGAGGAAAGAGCTGGCCGTGGCCGTAGCGCCCACCGACAGACCCAGGAAGATGACCACGATGTTCATCAGGTCGTTCTGGGCGGTCAGGCTGAGACGTTCCACCACACCGCATTCCTTCATCAGGTTGCCCAGCATCAGGCAGCCGATCAGCGGAGCTGCATCGGGCAGGATGAGGGCCACAATGGTGGTGATGACAACGGGGAAGATGATCTTTTCGGTCTTGCTCACAGCGCGCAGCTGTTTCATCTTGATGCAGCGTTCCGACTTGGTGGTCAGGGCCTTCATGATGGGCGGCTGGATGACCGGTACCAGGGCCATGTAGGAATAGGCCGCAATGGCAATCGGTCCGAGCAGCTCGGGAGCCAGCTTGGAGGTGAGGAAGATGGACGTCGGGCCGTCGGCACCGCCGATGATACCGATCGAACCGGCCTGGGCCTCAGTGAAGCCCAGGGCGTTGGCCCCCAGGAAGGTCAGGAAGATGCCCACCTGTGCGGCAGCACCCAGCAGCAAGCTCTTGGGATTGGCAATGAGCGGGCCGAAATCGGTCATGGCCCCTACCCCGACAAAGATCAGGCAGGGATAGACACCGGCCTTGACACCGATATACAGGATGTCGAGCAGGCCGCCTTCTTTCATGATGGCGCCGTAGCTGTGATAGTTGGCATTGTTTTCGTCCAGGAAAGCCGACCACAGATCCGAATGGAACATGCCGGCACCGGGCAGGTTGGTCAACAGCATGCCGAAAGCGATCGGCAGCAGCAACAGCGGTTCGTATTTCTTATGGATTGCCAGGTAAAGCAGGAAGAAAGAAATAAGCAGCATGGCAGCCTGTTGCCAGGCAATGTTCATGAAACCCATGCTCTGGAAGAATTCGAGAATATCACCCATAGTTTCGTGGTATTAACCGATTACAACCAGCAAATCATCCTGCATGACGTTCTGACCGGCCACGACGGCGATCTTCTTGACCACACCGTCGGCATCGGCCATGATGGCATTCTCCATCTTCATGCTTTCGAGGGTCAGCAATGTGTCGCCTTTCTTGACGGCCTGACCTTCGCTGACCATCACCTTGATGACAGAACCGGGCAGCGGACTGGTCACCTTGATGCCGGCCACCGGAGCTTCGTTCTTGGGCGCCGGAGCGGCAGCAGGCTTGGGGGCCTCAGCCTTGGGAGCCGGAGCAGCAGCGGGCTTGGGAGCTTCGGCAGCAGGAGCCGGAGCAGCGGCGGCAGCGGTCTCGATTTCGACCAGCTTGTCGTCCTGCATGACGTTCTTGCCAGCCTCTACCAGGACAGCCTTGACGGTGCCGTCGACTTCGCTGACGACATTGTTTTCCATCTTCATCGACTCCATGGTGAGCAGCAGGTCGCCTTTCTTGACAGCCTGACCGGCGGCAACGACCACTTTGACGATCGAACCGGGCAGCGGCGACTTGACCGTGAAGACACCACCGGCCGTCTTGGGGGCCGGAGCAGCGCTCTGGGCCTGCGGGCGGACCACACGGGCTGCGGGAGATTCCTCCTGCGGCATCCTCACCTGGAAAGCCTTGCCATTGACCACCACCTGGGCCATATTGTCTTCCAATTCCTCGACGGAAGCCTGATAGGCACGTCCGTCTATTTCAAATTTAAATTCCTTCATAGTTGGGTTTGTTGATTAGCGAATGAGGTTGTTCATGCCATACAGTTTGGAATTCCAAGGCGAATAGCGACGGTCGGTCCGTTTGAGCGTGATCTTGGTCGGTTCTTCGTCATGCACGCCATGATAGTAGAGATGCAGGGCCATGGCGACTGCAGCCATCGTGCCTTCGTCGTCCTGTCCGGCGGCCGGAGCGGCCACGGGTTCTGCCCCGGGCAGACGGGGGATGTCCACCGACTTGGCCGACTTGGCACCCGGCTTCATGATGACGCCGAATAATCCCAGGAAATAGATGAGTACCACCAAAAGGACGAGCACCATGCAGAAACCCAGCAGGGTGACCATCCAGATGTGGCTCCAGTTTGCAGCTAAAATCATAGTCGTCATGTTTTAAAGCGGAATATTACTGTGCTTCTTGAGAGGATTGGTCAGGCGCTTGGTCTGCAGGTTCTCAAAGGCACGGACCACCCGGGCACGCGTATAGCGCGGCTCGATGACGTCGTCGATATAGCCGCGGTTGGCAGCCTGGTAGGGAGAAGCGAACTTCTCGGTATATTCAGCTTCCTTCTCGGCGATGAATTTCTTCTTTTCCTCGGGATCCTCGATGGCTTTCAGGGCCTTGGCCTGCAGCACACCGACGGCACCGCTGGCACCCATGACGGCGATTTCGGCATTGGGCCAGGCATAGCACATGTCACCGCGCAACTGCTTGCACGACATGACGATGTGCGAACCGCCGTAGGACTTGCGCACGGTCACCGTCACCTTGGGCACGGTGGCTTCGCCGTAGGCAAACATCAACTTGGCACCGTGATCGATGATGCCGGCATATTCCTGGCCTGTTCCGCAGAGGAAACCGGGCACGTCGACCAGCGTCAGGATCTGGATGTTGAAGGCATCGCAGAAGCGGACAAAGCGGGCAGCCTTGCGCGAAGCGTCGCAGTCGAGCACACCGGCCAGCCAGTTGGGCTGGTTGGCGATGATGCCGGTCGAGCGGCCGTTGAAGCGGGCAAAACCGCAGATGATATTCTTGGCGTAGTCCTTCTGTACTTCCATGAAGTCGCCGTCGTCAACGATGGCATAGATGATGTCCTTCATGTTGTAGGGCTTGTTGGGATCGGCAGGAACCAGTTCGTTCAGGGCATCCTCGATACGGGCGGGATCGTCCTTGCACTCGACGAGCGGAGCTTCTTCCATGTTGTTCTGCGGAATGAAGCTGACCAGGCGGCGTACCTGCTGTACGGCCTCCTCTTCGGTGGCGGCCACGAAATGGGTCACACCCGACTTGGTGGCATGCACACGGGCACCACCCAGATCCTCGACCGTGACATCTTCGCCCGTCACGCTCTTGACCACCTTCGGACCGGTGATGAACATATAGGAGTTCTGTTCGGTCATCATGATGAAGTCGGTCAGGGCCGGCGAATAGACGGCACCGCCGGCGCAGGGGCCGAAAATCACTGAAATCTGGGGCACAACACCGGAGGCCAGGATGTTACGCTCGAAAATTTCGGCATAACCGGCCAGGGCGCAGGCACCTTCCTGGATACGGGCACCGCCCGAATCGTTCAGGCCGATGATGGGAGCCCCCATCTTCATGGCCATGTCCATCACCTTGCAGATCTTCTGGGCCATGGTCTCCGACAGCGAACCGCCGATGACGGTGGCATCCTGGGCGAAGACATAGACCAGACGTCCGTCGATGGTACCCGAGCCGACGGCCACGCCGTCGCCCAGGAACACCTTCTTCTCCATACCGAAGTCGGTGCAGCGATGGGTCAGGAACATGTCAACCTCTTCGAAGGAACCTTCGTCGAGCAGCATATTGATACGTTCACGCGCCGTGAACTTGCCTTTTTCGTGATGGGCATCGACAGCCTTCTGTCCGCCGCCCAGCAACGCTTCCTGGCGTTTGTCCACCAGTTTCTGGATCTTATTCTGATTGCTGTTCATTGCCAATGCTTATTTGGGTTGTTCACAAAGTTCGGTCAGCACACCGCAGGTGCTCTTCGGATGCAGGAAGGCGATCATCAGGTTCTCGGCGCCCTTGCGCGGAGCCTTGTCGATGAGCTGCAGGCCGGCGGCTTCTGCTTCGGCCAGTGCTTCGGCTACATTTTCCACGTTGAAGGCGACATGATGCACACCGCCGCGACCGCCGTTCTTTTCGATGAACTTGGCGATGGTCGATTCGGGGCAGGTCGGCTCGAGCAGTTCGATCTTGGTCTGTCCCACCTTGAAGAAGGCGGTTCTGACTTTCTGGTCGGCTACTTCCTCGATGGAATAGCACTTACTGCCGGTTAAAAACTCGAAGAAAGGCATCGTGGCCTCCAGGGAAGTCACAGCGATACCCAAATGTTCAATGTGAGTAGGTTTCATAATGATATGGTGTGATTAGTTTTGTTGATTAGTCTCTCTTTGTGGGTTGTCCTCAGCGGGCGGCCTGGATACGGCGGCGCAGCTCGGCCTCCTTGTCAGGGGCCCAGTAGCCGCATTCCAGCTCGATGAAGACGGAAGTATAGGGAATCAGGGATTCGGTCTTAAGGACCACGACATTGAAAAGCTTCGAGGCGGCATCCAGCTTGGCAAACACCTCGTCGTGCAGGATCTGGTGCACTTCCCAGCCCTGGGTCAGTTTTTTCAGTTCGGCTTTCAAGGCATCGGCACCCTCCGAGAGGCTGTCGTCCATAAACTCCAGTTCCTTGTCCAGATAGACCACCGGGCTCAGGTGCGAAGCAGAGCGAAGCATCGTCAGCACTTTGTCCAGCACGGGCAGCAACTCTTCCTGGGTGTCAAGATATTCGATACCGGCCGACGACTGCAAGGGGTAGGCCTTGTCCACCACCAGGATCCAGTTGCGGTGTCCCAGCAGGGGCAGACACCTTTTCAAATCCTCTAAATTCTTCATTTCCCAATAACTTTTTTGAGTCATTTTCCAGGCAACAAAGTTACTCAAAGAAGAAGTAATAAACAAGCACTCTTTTTGCCTCAGTTTTTCCCGCCGAAAACATATCGGATGGTAGATTGGGATAAAATCACTACTTTTGCCGATTGGAAACATCGGGGCAGACAAGTCCAGTGCTGATGACTGTCCTATCATTCAGTCTATTATGAAGAAAAATACCACCCTCTACGTATTGATGGCCGCCGTGCTCCTGCTCTTGGTGCTCGGTGTGTGGCTCTACATCGACAATTACCGCCAAAGCGAAGTGATCCAGGCCATGACCGACCAGTTCGAGATCGAGAAGGAAGAATTGGAAGAAGACTATTCCAAGCTGGCCCTGCAATACGAAGACTACGGCATCCGCATCAGCAACGACTCCCTGGCCACCCTGCTGGACCAGGAGCGCACCAAGAACCTGCGCCTGGCCGAAGAAATCAAGACACTCAAGATCAACAACGCCCGCCGGCTCACCGAGCTGCGCCGCGAACTGGAGACCGCCCGCTCCGTGATGCGCTCCTATGTCATACAGATCGACTCGCTGAACACGGTCAACACCCGCCTCAAGGAAGAGAACCGCGCCATGACCCGCCAGTACCGGGCCGCCCGTGAAGAAGCCACGGCCCTGGCCAGGGAAAAAGCCGTCCTCACCGAGAAGGTGCTGCTGGCCTCCATGCTCGAAGCGCGCGACATCACCGTGCGCCAGCTCACCAACAAGGGCCGTGCCACGACCAAGCTCAACCGCACGAGCCAGCTGGAGTTCCAGGCTGTCATTTCCAAGAACATCTCCGCCCCGGTGGGCCAGAAGGTCATCTACCTGCGCATCACCCGGCCCGACGGCCTACCCCTGCTCAAGGACAATGCCCAGACCTTCGAATTCGAAGGCAGCGCCCTGCCCTGCTCGGCCTCGAGGGTCATCGAATATGACGGCGAGGAAGCCCATGTCACCATCTACTGGGACGTGCAGGAATACCTCGATGCCGGCACCTACCGGGCCGACTACTTTGCCGACGGCTTTCTGATCGGCAGCCGCGAATTCGTCCTGGGCAAATAACCGTTTCACATTCCAAAAAACGCTACCATGAAGCATCGACTGGCATCGGCCCTCCTTGTCGCAACCCTATTATTCTCAGCCGCGACCTTGTCGGCCCAGACCGCCCGGTTGGCGGCCCTGGCCAAAAACTATACGCTCTTTTCCCAGTCCTACGCCCAGGAAAAAGTCTATCTGCACTTCGACAACGACACCTATTTCACTGGAGAGAACATCTGGTTCAAGGCCTATGTCGTGCTGGCCGAAAACCATCATTTCACCCCCATGAGCAAGACGCTCTACGTGGAGCTGCTCTCCAGCAGCGGCAACATTGTCGAGAGCCTCAAGCTGCGCATCAAGGACGGACAGGCCCACGGGGTGTTCTACCTCAAGCCCGAGCTGAGCGCCGGCTTCTACGAAGTGAGGGCCTACACGCGCTGCATGCTCAACTTCGGCCAGGAAGTCGTCTTCTCCCGGGTGTTCCCCGTGTTTGACCAGGCCGTCTATGAACGGCGTTCCGGCCGGCGGCAGACCCCCACGATGAAGATTGCCCCCGATCCCCTGCCCGACAAGCGCGAAAAAGCCGCGGTCAGCGCAGACAAGAACGAAGCACAACAGCTCATCGCCTTCTTCCCCGAAGGCGGCCACCTCATCGCCGGCCTGCCCAACCAGGTCGCCTTCAAAGCCTGGAACGACGCGGGCCTCGAAGCCGATGTGAGCGGCCAGGTGCTCGACAGCCAGGGCCAGACCGTGGCCTTCTTCGCCACCGCCTGGCAAGGCATGGGCTTTTTTGAATTCACTCCCCTGCCGGGAGAAAAATACACCTGTCAGTTGACACGCAACGGCAAGACGCAACAAGTGGATCTGCCCGAGATCGAGAGCGAAGGCTATACGCTGAGAGTCAACAACCTCTCGCCCGACCAGCTGGGCATCACCGTGCTCAACAATTATGCCCAGGTGCACGATACCATCGCCCTGGCCATCGCCTGCCGGGGCCGCCTGTACCTGTACCAGCCGCTGGCCGTCACGGCCAACACCCTGGCCGGCACCTTTTCCAAGGCCGGTCTGCCCTCCGGCGTCAATGAAGTTTTCCTCTATAACAGCGAAGGGCGCATCCTGGCCTCGCGCATGATCTTTGTGCGCAACACGACCCACGACCCGGCCGCCATAGAAATCGACTGCGAGCAGAACAAGGAAACCTACAAGGCCTTCGAGCCGGTCACGATGAAGTTCCGCCTGAAAGACCGCCGACAGCAGCCCCTGCCCGACCAGGCTTTCTCGCTCTCCGTCAGGGACGGCAGCGAAGTGCTGGCCAACGCCCCGCAGACCGACATCTACAGCCAGTTGCTGCTGGCCTCCGACCTGAAAGGCTACATCAAGAACCCGGCCGCCTACTTCGAAAAAGACGATGCCCGCCATCGCCAGCAGCTCGACCTGCTGATGATGGTGCAGGGCTGGCGCCGCTACCGCTGGGAAGTGATGTCGGGCCAGCAGGCCTTCCAGCTGAAGCACCCCATCGAGGAAGGCATCCTGCTCGACGGCAAGATCCTGTCGATTGTGCGCCGCACCCCCGTGCCCGACGTCAAGGTAACCCTGCTCATGCTGTCCGATTCGGCTGCCTTCACGGGAGCCTGCACCACCGATATCGACGGCAACTACAATTTCCTCTACGATTTTGACGGGCAATGGAGACTCACCCTGCAGGTCACCGACGAGCGGCAGCGCCTGCGCAATGTCTTCATCTCGCTCAACCGCCATTTCCAGCCCACTGCCCGGGCCTTTGCGCCCGCCGAGCAGGAAGCGCCCATCCTGCGGGCCAACCTTTCCCAGGTCAAGAGCCGCACTTACGAAGAGAACTATGCCCGCCAGGGCGAGATCCATATCATGCCCGGCGACGTGCTGCTGCAGGAGGCCTCCATCACCGCCAAGCGCAAGGAGCGCAACGAAGACTACGGCCAGAAAGTGAGCATCACCTACGAAGTCAAGAAGGAGACCGACAAGATGGAAGACCAGGCCCAATACACCACCGACGACCTGTTTTCCTTCCTCACAGCCGTCAACGACAAGTTCTGGATCAAGGATGTCTTCAACGAAGGCAACGGCGAGCTGGGCAGCAGCAGTGCCTCCCAGGTGCTCTACTACCTGGATGCTCCGGTCAAGATACTCAACACCCGCACCCTCAGGCTCTACGAAGAGCTCAGCGATGAGCTGCCCTTTGTCGATCAGGTAGAAAAGATAGAGATCCTGGAACCCGGCGTCAAGAACATCGCCATCGAGAACGGCTTCAATCTGGAGACCCTCGACGAGACGGCCGACATGGGCAAGCGGATTGCCTATGTGCTGGTCTATCCCTATCCCGACGGGCACAGCGAGCTCTCACAGGTCGGCATACGCCGCACCACCCTGCAAGGATACAATGAGGTGAAGGATTTCTATCATCCGCGCTACGACCGGGCTTTCGACACCGATCCCTTCGACCACCGGCGCACCCTCTACTGGAATCCCGACCTGAAGACCGACGCGCAGGGACAGGCCGCCATCCGCTTCTACAACAATGCCGATCCGAGCGGCGTCAGCGTCCACGCCGAGGTGCTCACCGCCCAGGGGCAGACCGGCTCGCTCAACCGCTGATCATTCGAGCGGATACGAACGGTATTTTCTGATTTGTGTCAGGATCACGGCCAGCGTCAGCAGCGAGGCCAGCACATCGCCGGTAGGCAGGGCCGCCATCACCCCCTGCAGGCCGAAAAAGCGCGGCAGCAGCCACAAGGCCGGGATGAGGAAAATCAATTGGCGGGTGAGGCTCAGGAAGATAGACCAACCCGCCTTGCCGATGGCCTGGAAAAACGAAGTGGTCACCATCTGGAAGCCCACCACCGGGAAGCTGATCAAGATGATGCGCAGCATGCGGGCCGCCAGCGAGCGCATCACCTCGTCGCCGGTAAAGGCCGAGGCAATCTGGGCAGGGAACAGCTCGCCCAAGGCAAAACCCAGGGTGGTGATACAGGTGGCCACCACAATGGTCAGACGATAGGCCCGCAGCATGCGGCCGTTCTGCCGCGCCCCGAAATTGTAGCCCACGATGGGCTGCATGCCCTGGTTCAGGCCCAGCACAGTCATGATAAAGAGCATCACGATGGCGTTGCACACCCCGTAGGCCCCGATGGCCAGGTCGCCCTGTTCACCGCCGTAATAGGCCAGGCTCTTGTTCAAAAAAATCACCACCAGGCAAGTGCAGAGATTCATCAGGAAATTGGACGAGCCGATCGACACAATGTCCGAAATCACCCCGAGCCGCAAGTGGAAGAAGCCCCGGCGGAAATGAAGGTTGTGTCTGGGGCTGCAAAAATGCCACATCACCCACACGAAGCCGCAAAACTGGGCCGAAGCCGTGGCCAGCGCGGCGCCCCGCAGCCCCCAGTGGAAGCCGAAGATAAACAGCGGTGCCAGCACAAGGTTGACCCCCACGGTAAGGAAGGTCGACAGCATGGCCTTGCGCGGATAGCCCGTGGCACGCATGATATTGTTAAACCCCAAGAAATTGTGGTTAAACAGATTGGCCAGCAGAATCACCTGCATGAAACCCCGGGCATGAGGCAACACCCGCTCGCTGGCCCCGAAAGCACGGAGCAGCGGATCCAGCCAGATGAGTCCGCCGACAGCCACCAGCGTGCCGATGATAAAATTGAGCAACAGGGCGTTGCCCAGCACATGAGTGGCATCGTCTGTCCGCTTTTGTCCCAGTCGGATGGAGATGATGGAAGCCGATCCCACGCCCACCATGGCGCCGAATGCCGCCGTGATGTTCATCAGGGGCATGGCCACTGCCAGGCCGGCAATCGCCTCGGGCCCCACCCCGTTGCCGATAAACACCCTGTCAACGATGTTGTACAGCGACGAGGCCACCATGGCAATGATTGCCGGCAATGCATATTCCAGCAACAAACGCCCCACCGGCTCCGTTCCCAGCCGCCCGTTGGGCGCTCCCGTATTATGTTGTGATGACGATGGCATTTCCAAAAGCGGCATAAAGGTAAGACTTTTTCCGTTTCATCCGACCTGCCGGCGAGGACAAAAAAAAGAGGGCAACCCGATGGTTGACCCGAACCCCGAAAGTTAGACAAAAAACTTTCGGGGTTTTGTTATGTCAAAATTAAAGAAACATGGATATGCCGATAGACTTCGGTATATGCAGATGATGGAACAAGGGTATAGTGCGA
>Ga0079305_1000454_pt1 | contig 88987 bp, 69 predicted proteins | sample LMS_cellobiose_e_FD_79183 | JGI IMG/M metagenome (GOLD analysis project Ga0079305, IMG submission 79183) | Rumen-fistulated moose microbial communities from Alaska, USA - LMS_cellobiose_enrichment | ecosystem: Host-associated > Mammals > Digestive system > Stomach > Rumen fluid ...
AAAATCCAAAAGTTTAGATTTTCCCACAATGCTTATCTTTTGGTCTTTGGTTCGGAATAGTGTAGTGCTGGCGGTCTATCTCTTGTTTTCGGTTGCTTGCTTCCTTACCGTACATGAGCATTTTCTGCGGGGATCTTTTTTATCCGGAACCGGTGCGGGCCGGTTTATTTGAATACTTTCAGTATGTCCTCATGCGACGCAAATGCCAGCGCCTTCTCCTCGCTCGTAAAAACATAGTCCGGAGTAGGCATGCTTATATTCCCGTCCGTATGCTTTATGGCCACTATGTTCACATTGAAGCGTTTGCGCACGTCGAGCTCGCGCAGATTGCGGCCTACCCACGCTGCCGGAGGATCGATCTCGTATATGGAGCCCTTCTGGCTCAGCTTGAAATAATCCAGTACTCCGTCTATGCCTATGGATATGGCCAGCCTTTCGGCAAGGTCTCTTTCCGGGTAGACCACCTCGTGAGCTCCGGTTTTCAGCAGGAATTTGGCCTGCGTGTCCGTGCAGGCGCGGCTTATTATATGCTTAGCACCGAGCTCGTGCAAATTATCCGTTATCTCAAGGCTGCTCTGGAAATCCTCGCCTATGCACACTACGCAGTGGTCGAAAGCGTCTATCCCGAAGTTTTCGAGCACTTCCTTCCTGCGGCAGTCGCCTATCTTGGCGCTCACAACATAGCGGAGCATCCCGCTGAGCTGTTCTTCGTTAATGTCCACCGCCATGATCTCACAACCCTGCTCATACAGGCGCTTGCAGAGATAGCTTCCGAACTTGCCCATGCCTATAAGTAAAACATTCTGCTTCATGGCTTTCTCCTATCCTATTACGATTCTTTCCACCGGATCCTTTACCGCAGGCTCCGGTTCCCACTGAACGAGCGCCGTAGCGAACGAAAGGCTCCCCACGCGGCCGCAGAACATAAGCAGCATTATAACGACGCACGAAACTGTATCGAGAGAGCGGGTTATTCCCGCCGTAACACCCACTGTGCCTATGGCCGATATCGTTTCAAAGAGCACGTCCTCAAGACCTATCCCCGTCCGCGCGCAGATGATCACCGTTGCGGCAAGGGCAAGGGTCAGGTTCGTGAAGAATACCGCCGCCGCCTTGCGCAGGGCGTCGTCCTCAAGCCGCCTGCCGAAAACGCCGAAATGCTTTTTCCCGCGCACGTACGAAACTGCGTAGATAAGCAGCACGGCTATGGACGTTGTTTTTATGCCGCCGGCCGTGGAGCCGGAGCTGCCGCCTATGAACATAAGCACCATCATCACAAGCCGGCCGGAACCCGACATTTTCGCAATATCCACCGTGTTGAAGCCGGCGGTCCTCGCCGTTACGGAATCGAAGAGAGAGGTCATTATCCTCTCGCCTGCTGTCATTCCGGCAGCCGAGGCCCCTCTCTCAAGAACAAAGAAAAGGATCGCACCGCCGAAAAGGAGTATGGCCGTAGCAGAAAGCACTATTTTGCTGTGCAGGCGGTAGCGCCTGAGCTTGAGCCTGTGCTCCGAAAAATCGTTCCAGACCACAAAGCCGAGCCCGCCCGCAACTACCAGTATCATTATGACCGTATTGACAAGAACATCTCTGTAATAAGGGACAAGCGAGCAGTACGGCTCAAGTCTCCCGAGGATATCGAAGCCGGCGTTGCAGAAGGCCGACACCGAATGGAAAACAGCCGCAAAAAGGCCGCTCCAGAATCCGAACTGCCGGCAGAAGCGAAGCATCAGCAGCAAAGCTCCCGTGCCCTCGAAGAAGAGCGTATATTTAACGATCCTCTTCGCGAGCTTCATTATGCCGCCGATCCTGTCGCTGCTAATGCTTTCGGAAAGTATCTCGCGCCCCTTGAGGCCCAGCTTGTGGTTTATCACAACGAAAAACTGCGCGGCTATGGTCATAAATCCGAGCCCGCCCGTCTGTATGAGGAGAAGAATTATAATCTTTCCGAACAGAGACCACTGGGTATATGTATCTACAAGGACAAGACCGGTCACGCATGAGGAGGAGACCGCCGTGAACGCCGCGGTCAACAAGCCTGCGCCTTCTCCGCTCCTGGAAGCAACAGGAAGCATCAGCAGAGCCGTGCCTGCAACTATAATGATGATAAATCCCAAAGCTATTGTCTGCGTCTTTGAGAGAGTTCCCCTTCGTTTCATTTTCCCACTCCGAAGTTTTTTCCATTCAGTTATACCATTTTGCTCCTTTTAAGTCAATCTGCCTCATAACTGCCGATATTATTTTTTATTTGTTCACAACTGATTCACGAAAAAGGAATATAATGTATGTAATTATTTGCCGGGGGTCGATCAGCAGAATGCTTACTCTGAAAAACATACGAAAAGACTACGTTGCCGGAGATATCACGGTGCAGGCTCTGAAGGGCATAGATATCTCCTTCAGAAAAAATGAATTCGTTGCCGTTCTGGGTCCCTCCGGCTGCGGAAAAACCACTCTTTTGAATCTTATCGGCGGGCTCGACAGCGCAACGGCCGGCGAGCTTGTGATAAACGGCCGCTCAACTCGCGATTACAAGGCGCGGGACTGGGATTCCTACCGCAACCACTCCATAGGCTTCGTATTTCAAAGCTATAACCTCATACCGCATCAGACCGTGCTGGCAAACGTGGAGCTCGCGCTCACGCTCTCCGGCGTTTCAAAGGCGCAGCGCAGAAAGCGCGCCGCCGAAGTTCTGAGAACGGTCGGCCTCGGAGATCAGCTCGGCAAAAAGCCCGCGCAGATGTCCGGCGGCCAGATGCAGCGCGTGGCCATAGCCCGCGCCCTCGTTAACGACCCCGATATACTTCTGGCCGACGAACCCACCGGCGCTCTCGATACCGAGACCAGCGTTCAGGTCCTCGATATACTCAAGGAGGTCTCAAAAGACCGCCTCGTTATAATGGTAACACACAATCCGGAGCTCGCCGCAAGGTATGCCACGCGCACCGTGCGCCTGCTTGACGGCGAAGTGATCGACGACAGCGCCCCGTTTGACGGCAGGGACGAGGCTCCCGAGGCCGCGCCGTCGGCAGTCAAAAAGCCTTCCATGTCTTTCTTCACGGCGCTCTCCCTCTCGCTCAACAATCTGCTCACGAAAAAGGCCCGCACCATCCTCACGGCCTTCGCCGGGAGCATCGGCATAATCGGCATCGCTCTCATACTCGCGCTCTCCCACGGCGTAAACTTATATATAGACCGCGTCCAGGAGGATACGCTCTCCTCCTACCCGATAACTATACAGGCCGAGAGCGTGGACTGGGGCAGCTTCCTGAGCAGCATGACCGGCATGCGGCGCGAAGCGGAGGACGCCCCGCAGCATGAGCTGGACGCCGTTTATGAAAACACAGTGGCTTACGATATGCTCAATCTCATGAACTCCGTTGAGACGAACAGGAACAACCTTGTGGACTTCAAAAAATACCTCGACGGCAGAAGAGGAGAAATCGGAGATTTCGTCAGCGCGATTCATTACTCTTACGATCTCGACCTTAACATTTTTGCCCGCGATCCGGACGGCAATATAGTCAAGTGCGATATCGAGGCCATAATGCGCCGGGCAATGGCGGCCATGATGGGGCTGGACGACGCGGCCGCCGAATCCATGGACGATCTCTATTCCTCGGGCAGCTTCGCGGATTATTCCAGCTTCTCGAGCTTTTCGGTATGGGAGGAGCTTCTCGCCGGAGAAAACGGCGAAGCGGTGAACGAGCTGCTCTTTGAGCAGTATGACGTTATTGCGGGATCGTGGCCGAAGGCTTATAATGAAGTGGTGCTCGTGGTAGACGAGAAAAACGAGGTCAGCGATCTTGTCCTTTATTCCCTGGGGCTCAAGTCCTCCGATATGCTGCTTTCCACTCTGCGCTCAGCCTACAGCAGCGGAGAAAAGATAGATACCAGCTCCTCCGGAAGCTGGAGCTACGACGAGATAGTGGGAAAAACCTTCCGGCTCGTATATTCAGCCGACTGCTGGCAGAAAGATCCCGACGGCGGCTATACCGATATCTCCGGCGCCGAGCTTGGCCTGCAGTCGCTCTACAACGGCGGCATGGAGCTGAAGATCTGCGGCATCCTCCGCCAGAGCGAGGACGCCGTTTCCGGCATGATAAACGGCTCCGTAGGCTATACTCACCTGCTTACCGAGCGTATCATCGCCGAAAGCGCGCAGCGCGAGGTCATATCCGCTCAGCTGGCAGACCCTGCTACGGACGTCCTTACCGGGCTCCCCTTCCGCGATCCCTCCGCCTCGGAGCTCTCCTCCTTTGAAAAGGCGGCCCTTGCCTCCGGATTCATAGCGAATGCCGGCAGCGCGAAAAAGGCCGAAATCTATTCCGATCTTGCCTCCATGCCGAGCGAGGAATACCTCTCCGGCATGCTCGCCGCCGCTATGAGCTCCATGACGCGCGAGGATATAGAGCGCCAGCTCCTTCAGCAGTATCCCGAATACGCCTCTCTTCTTTCCGGAATGGACGACGCCTCGCTTTCCGAATACATGGAAAAGATGCTCTCGGCGCAGATCACCGAGGAATACTCCGCGCAGATCCGCGCGCAGCTCGGGCAGTACAGCGTAGACCAGCTTGCCGCCATGCTTGACGCGCTGCCTTTGGGAGAGGATATCCTCGCCGGGATATATGAAAAATACATTCCTCAGGAATATTCCTCTTCCACTTACGAGGACAATCTGAGGCTTTTGGGTTATGTCGATCCCGAAAGTCCTTCCGCCGTAAGCATTTTCGCCTCGACCTTTGCCGATAAGGATAAAATATCTTCTCTCATAGAGACCTATAACTCCGGCGTCGGAGAAGCGGACAAAATAACCTATACCGATTACGTGGCTCTGATAATGTCTTCGGTGACCACCATCATAAACGCCATTTCATATGTTCTTATAGCCTTCGTGGCCATTTCGCTCGTGGTCTCCTCCATCATGATAGGCATCATCACCTATATAAGCGTTCTCGAGCGCACGAAGGAAATAGGCGTTCTCCGCTCCATAGGCGCATCAAAAAAAGATATTTCAAGAGTCTTCAATGCCGAGACTCTAATCGTCGGCTTCTGCGCCGGCATATTCGGAATAGCCATAACGCTTCTTCTGTGCATACCCATAAACGCCATCGTCCACTCGCTTACAGGCATATCGAATATAAGCGCGGTCCTGCCCCCGATGGCCGGCGTGATACTCGTTGCCATAAGCATGCTGCTCACTCTCATAGCCGGCCTTATCCCCTCGCGGCTGGCTGCCAAGCGCGACCCGGTCACTGCCCTGAGAAGCGAATGATATGATCCTTTCTGCTTCCCGGAGGTATAAAGCATGAAGCTCTCTTTCTTTGAAAAGCTGTCAGATATCAAGCTCGGCTCCATATCGCTTTCTACAATTCTGTCCGCCGTTTTGATCTTTGCGATCTGCGTAGTTCTCATAAGGCTCATTATGCGGCTTATTGAGAAGATCCTGAGCAAAACGCATATGGAAAAGGGCATGCGCGGCTTTGTGCGCACGATGATAAAGGTCGGCCTGTGGCTGATAGCGATCATAACCATCGCCGGCTGCCTCGGTATACCCACCGCCTCGCTCGTAGCGGTGCTGAGCGTCGTAGGCCTGGCGCTGTCTCTCTCGGTACAGGGAATAATATCCAACGTATTTTCCGGCATGACCCTGCTCGCCACCAAGCCCTTTGTCGCCGATGACTACATTGAAGTCGGCGGCCTTGCGGGAACGGTAACGAGCGTAAGCCTTTTTTACACGACCATACGCACTGTCGACAACAAGCTCATATATATCCCGAACAGCGAGGCCGCCTCCTCCAAGGTAATAAATTATACCCACGAGCGCTTCCGCAGGATAGCCTTCAGCTTCTGCGCCAGCTACGACGCGCCTACGGATAAGGTCAAGGCCGCCCTGCTGAGCGCGGCGGAAAGCGTTGACAAGGTGCTGGAAAACCCGGCCCCCTTCGCCGGGATAAACGCTTATAAAAACAGCACTATAGAATACGCTCTCCATATCTGGTGCCTTGCCTCCGATTACTGGCCGACTTATTTTGCCGTCAACGAGGCTGTAAGAGAGCAGTTCGCCGCGTATGATATCGAAGTCAGCTACGACCATATGAACGTACATATCATCAATCCGGAAGAATAAAAAACATGCGCCCCGGCGCGGCTGCGCCGGGGCGCATGTTTTTATCCGCTTGCAAAAACACTTTGCTCATATCCTCCGGCGTGCTATAATGGCTATCGGAAAAGCCGTCACAGCGCGCCGTCTTCGCGTTTCCGTCTGTTCGGCGCGGCACATCACAAATAAAAAGGAGCATCTCCCATGGCAGTATTGGAAGGTATCGAACCGGTAAAGGTCTTCAGCTTTTTCGAGCGGCTCTCAGCCATCCCGCGCGGCAGCGGCAACACCAAGGCCGCGAGCGATTTTATAGTATCCTTCGCAAAAGAGCGCTCTCTTCACTTCAGGCAGGATGAGGCGAACAACGTTGTCGTCTTCGCTCCCGCCTCGCCCGGATATGAAGCCGCCGAGCCCGTTATTCTGCAGGGTCATATAGACATGGTCTGCGAAAAAACGCCGGACTGCGCAAAGGACATGACCGCTGAAGGTCTTGAGCTTGTCGTTTCGGGCGGAAAGATAAGCGCTTCGGGCACCACTCTCGGCGCTGACGACGGCGCGGCCGTTGCCATGATGCTGGCCGTGCTCGATTCGCCCGAGCTGCCTCGCCCCGCCATCGAAGCTGTCTTCACCTCCGACGAGGAGATAGGCATGGTCGGCGCCGACGCGCTCGACGTTTCCGATATCCGCTCCCGCCGCATGATAAACATGGACTCCGAGGAGGAGGGCGTTTTCACGGCGAGCTGCGCCGGAGGAAACGTTACGAAATGCATCCTTCCCCTCTCCCGCTGCGACAGGCCGGGGGAGCCTGTGAAGATCGTGATATCCGGCCTTTCCGGCGGGCATTCCGGCGAGATGATAAAAACAGGCCGCGCCAACGCGAACATGCTGCTCGGCCGCCTTCTTTTCGCGCTCTCGAAGAGCGTGCCCTTCTCTCTGTGCTCCGTGCGCGGCGGTATGAAGGACAACGCCATCCCCACGCAGGCCGAGGCGGAGCTCCTCTGCGAGGATGAGGCCGCCATCCGCTCCTTCTGCGAAAATATGCGAGCCGTTTTTGCCTCTGAATACAGAAATACCGATCCCGGGCTGAACGTATCCGTTCTCCCCTGCGAGCCCTCCATGCCTTTGGCCGCAGGCAGCGCCGCCGCGCTAATCTGCATGCTCGTATGCCTGCCGAACGGAGTACAGGTAATGAGCACGGACATAGAAGGGCTGGTGCAGACTTCCCTGAGTCTCGGCATTCTCGAAACAATGAACGACCGCGCGGAGGCCTCCTTCTGCGTGCGCAGCAGCGTAGAGTCGCAAAAGCAGATGCTTACAGACCGGCTTGCCTGCCTCATGGCCGGCCTCGGCGGCAGAACGGAAGTCTCGGGCGACTATCCCGGCTGGGAGTTCCGGCAGGAATCCCCGCTGCGCGAGCTCCTCTCGCAGGTTTTCGAGGAGCAGTACGGCCGCAAGCCGCTCATAAAGGCGATACACGCGGGGCTCGAATGCGGACTTTTCTCCGGAAAGCTGCCCGGGCTTGACTGCATCTCGATCGGAGCCGACACCTCAGATATACACACTCCCCGCGAGACCTTGGATATAGCCTCCATGCAGAGGACCTGGAGACTACTTACCGAAACTCTGAAACGAATGAAATAAAGCGCAAAAAGCCCGCCCCGGAAGGCATTATCAGAATACCTTCCGGGGCGGGCTTTTTATTTTCAAGAGAACTTCTGATCTCCCGTCAAATACAAGTTCTGTTTGTCAGGCCGCGTAACCGTTTTCAGCGCTGGGTACAAAAGATATTTCGTTTATCGCCTGCGCGGAAACAGTTTTGTATGCTATAGAGGCCGTAATGTCCACGGGCACCCACTCGCCGTTTATATAGAGCAGATTCCAGGCGTGGTAAACGCCCTGATAATATCCCCTCTGTATCCTGCAGGCTATGCCCTGGCTGCGGCACATGGCGGCAAACAGCGCGGAAAGATCATAGCAAATGCCTTTTTTCGATTCCAGGGTCTTGTTTGTATCAGTCACATAGTTCCTGACGTTCCCGCTATAGACCAGCGCCGCGAAATCGTAGTCATACGAGAAATTCCCGGCTATGTAGTTATGGATCGCCAAAACTTTATCTATCTCTTCGGTTTTTTCAAGGCAAAGCTCCGCCGCTTTCTTTCCCACGCCGTCGTCAACAGCGTAGGTTATCTCGGTAGTGCTGGCGCGGTAAGGCGCGAGCTGATCCTCGAGCTTTACTGTAATCCTGCGTCTTTCAACCAGCTTATAACTTGTTCCGCTGATGTTTCTGAAAAGAGCAAGGCCATATTCGCCGTCACCCTCGGTGAGCGCATATACCGCCTTTGTACCCGGCACATAGTTGAAGTATTCGGTTACGTTATTAAATGTAACGCCGACCTTCATCTTCGTTCCGAGCATTCCCGTATACTCGACCGCAACAACGCCCCTCGCGCTCTCGCTGGTATCGAATACCGAATCTGCGGAAGCATTAGACTTCAATGAGAGGAATCCGAAGCTAAAGAGAAATACAAATAAAAATACGCCTGCAAAACGGCTTATCCGCTTCATAGCAAACTCCTTTCGGTAACTGGCTGCCATGCCCTTATCCGGGTTTAGGCCCTGTAGCTTTGCGTCACAGCCTTTCGGCTGCTTTGCTATTATCGTTTGAGTGCTGGGCGGCTGCCGCCTCCGGCGCTCAATGTTTTAAAAAATGTTATATTCGCTTAACTTGTTTTTTGTTCGCCATCTCCTTTTGCGCAGTTCAACTGCCTGTCAGAAATTTGTTACCGATTAGTAATTATTATCTTAATACATCGTTCTTCACTTTGTCAACATAAATTGTGGATTTTTATAAAATTTTTTTCTTTTCCCTATGGTTCTGACAGCGTTTTCCATAAACATACATGATTACACCCGAAATTTCCGTCGGCTTTTTGCCGCCGCCCCGTAAAATTTCAAAAATAATACAATTCTCGTCAATCATGCTTGAAGCGCCTCTTCGTTAGTGATATATTAGTTTTATTAATGTATCCCCTTGCCCAAACGAGGGCTTTTTTCTGAAAGGATGTCGTTTTTTGAAGAAGCGCCTTCGCCTTATCATACTGATAATACTGGCCGCCGCCTTTGTTGTGAGCGCCGTGATGGTAATAAAAGACCTTTTGGAATACCGCAAGGGCGCCGTCGTCTATTCGGAGGCTCAGGACATAGCAGGCATTTCACAGCTCCCTGAATTAAGTTCCGTTTCAGCCGCTGAAAATCAGTCTCCGTCCGCTCAGGGATCAAGCTCCTCAGAAACCGGGGCGGCTGCAGGGATCGGCGCCGCAGCTTCTGATGATATTTCTGCTCCTGCCGAGGCCGAAGACCCGCTGCTCGCCGCTTTGAAGTCGGCCGATCTGCCGGCGCTGCAGCTCATAAACGACGACGTTATAGGCTGGATCCTTATACCGGACACCAAGATCTCCTACCCTTTGGTCCATTGCGGGGACAACAGCTATTATCTCAACCGCAACTGGAAAAAGGAATGGAGCTCCGTGGGCTCGATTTTCCTGGACCGGCAGTCTTCTCCGGACTTGAGCGATTTTAATTCTCTGATCTTCGGGCACAGGATGAAGGACGGATCGATGTTTGCGGGGCTGGCAAAATTCTTCCGCCAGGCCTATTGGGAAGAGCATCCCTGCGTATATGTGGTCCTCGACGGCAGGGTCCTGCGCTATGATATCTATGCGGCATACGAGGCCGCGGAAAGCGGCCCTACCTATGACACGGTGTTTGCTTCTTCGGAGGCGAAGGAAAGCTTCATACGCTACGGCATTCGCTATTCCGCCATAAACACGGGCATAATTCCCACCGCGGAGGACCATATAATCACCCTCGTCACCTGCACCGGAAGAGGCTATTCCAGCCGCCTTGTGGTCCAGGCAGTTCTGGCTGAAGAGCTGCAGTGAGCCTCCTTATTTTCCCTCCCCTCCTGCGCGGCGCAAAGCATTTTCATTCCGCTATTCCTGCTTACGGTGATCTGAAATGGACAAAGCTTTTTTAACTGAATATTCCGCTTTCTTTGCAGCTGCAGCCGCCGTATTGCTGCTGCTGTGCATCGCTTTGCTCTTTTTCATCTTTGCCTCGTCAAGGAAGCGCAAGGTCCTCTCCCGCGGCGACCCGGTTACAGAGGGGCCTTCCAAGGCGGCGTTCCGCGAAGAAGTAAGAAAGCTCTTTGCGGAAAAAAACAGCCTGTGCGCGCTTGTTTCGATGCAGTCCACAGAGCTTCCGGGCGTCCTCTCGACATACGGTCCGGACATTTATAACCGCGCTCTGCGCATGGTATTTGACGTCATTTCCGGACAGGTGGGAAAAAACGCCCCTGTCGTCAGAACAGGCGAGAACACCTTCTGCCTTGCTCTGAAAACAAAAAGCGAAGAGGAGATACGCAGCAGGCTCTCCGGAATAGCCGGCATGATAGAGCTCGCCGCGAAGTCCGAATTCAGCGGTTTTTCTCTTCCGTCGCTTTTCGGCGTATATCTGCCTCAGACCGTTGACGGCGATATTGACGAAATGCTGTCAAAGGCGGTCCAGGCCCGCACGTATACTCAAGCCGACAACCGTATACTGTTCTACAGTCATGAATTATCGGAAAAGATCTCCGGCGAGCGCGAGCTCGCGGAGGCCATGCTCGCAGGCCTCGAAAAAAAAGATTTCGCGGTATTCTATCAGCCGAAGGTAAGTCTTGCCGATCTTCGCGCGGCCGGCGCAGAGGCGCTGGTCCGCTGGCGCCATCCGCAAAGCGGGCTGCTTTCCGCCGGAATGTTCGTTCCTGCTGCGGAAAAGTACGGTGTTATCAATAAAATAGAGCTCTGGGTCTTCGGGGAAATATGCAGCCTTCTCAAGCGCTGGAACGACGAGGGGCGCGAAACATGCCCGATATCAATGAACCTTTCAGGGGCTGATATAAAGCAGGAAGGCCTGGTTGAAGAATTCTATGAAATATGCCGCAGCAGCGGCGTTTCTCCCGGAAATATCGAGTTTGAATTTAAAGAATCCCTTCTCGCCGATATGCCTGAAGCCTCCCGCAGCTTCATAGACCGCCTGCATGCAAACGGCTTCCGCTGCGCAGTGGACGGCTTTACCTCTTCCCGCTGCTCAATGCAGTTTTTGAACACTCTGAACATTGATACCATCAAGCTGGACGGCAGCTTCTTCTCCGGTGAAAACAACAGCCGCCAGGGCCGCTATATCCTTGAAAGCATTTTAAGGCTGGCCGCGCAGCTGCATATTCAGACAGTAGCCGAGGGGGTAGACAGCCGTTCCCAGCTGCAGTACCTGCAGCAGGCAGCCTGCGATATCATACAGGGCTTCTATTATTTCAAGCCCATGCCTCCCGAGCGGCTCGAGGAAAAGATCTTCTCCGGCAGCGAGCTTCGCTGCATAGACGACGGCGCGGAAGCCGCCGCCAAGGCTCCGGAGGCGGCCGATCCCTCGCGGCAGCTTCAGCAGCCTTACAGAAATATCATTCTCTTTTCATATTGGCCGGAGGAGGATTTCATCGAGTTTTCCGACTCCTTCTCTCCCATTTTCAAAGGTCAGACCTCTTTTGAAAACGCCTCCTCGCTCCTGCGCACCACTAACCTGATACACGAAAACGACCGCAAGGATTTTGTCAATCTTCTTGATCGCTGCAGGAGAGGATCCGGATGGGTCGAAAATACTCTTCGGTTTTACGTTGCGGAAAAGCGCTACGCCTGGCTGGAGCTGCGCCTCCGCCAGGACAGGCACGGCGGCGTCTCCAGGCTCTTCGGCATGCTCGTCAACATGGAAGGCTGGAAAAATGAGATCAACCGCTGGAAGGACAAGGCCACGAGAGACGTTTTGACCGGGCTCTATAACCGCGAATACTTCGAGCAGAGCGTAAAAAAGCTTTTAAGCTCCGGAGTATGCACAAGCGCCGCGCTCCTGTTCATAGACGTAGACGATTTCAAGCAGGCGAACGACACATACGGGCACGTATTCGGAGACGATGTTCTGTGCTGTATAGCCAAGCAGATCCTCTCCATATTCAGGCATACCGATATCGTTGCCCGCTACGGAGGCGATGAATTCGTGATCTTCGCGCCGTCTATAGAGCGCTCCGTCCTTGAGCAGCGCCTTGTCAAGCTCTATGGCGTTTTCGGCAATCCCTACAGGAGCGATGCGGTCCAGTATCACATTTCCGGCAGCATCGGCGCGGCAATGTATCCCGAGGCAGGCGCCGATTACGAAACGCTGCTCGAGCATGCCGACAGCGCCTGTTATGAAGCGAAGAAAATGGGCAAAAACCATTACGTGATATACGAACCCCATACGCTCGGCAAGGGCTCCGGCTCCGCCCCCGCTTGACTTTGGAGTACGGTATGATCGCTTTTATTCTCGGCCTTGCGGGCTTTGTTCTGTTTTTTGTTTACGATATAAACAGCTATACCCGGCGCTCTCGCGCGCTTCGTCCGTGCTTTGCGCTCGGCGCCGCGCTCATAGCGGTTTTCGCCGGCATGGAGCTCTTATCCGCCCGGAAAGCCGGTGCCTTTTCCGGGGTCGGGGATATGCTTCTTCTCCTGCTGGGCCTTGCGTCTCTGGCGCTGCTCATATATTGCCTTTTCTTTGCTCTTCCTTTTTCGGAAACTTATCTGAATGCTCCGGAGAACAGGCATGTATACGACAGCGGAGCATACGCCCTGTGCCGCCACCCGGGAGTTTTGTGCTTCTTTGCCGTGTTCCTTTTCTGGGGGCTGGCGGCGCTTCCTTCCGCGTTTCTCGCGAAGGGCATGGCGCTGTCCGCGATAAACGCAGCCTACGCCTGGTTTCAGGACAGGGTAACGTTTCCCAAAACCTTTTCCGATTATCCCGAATACCGCGACCGGGTTCCTTTTCTGATCCCCACTAAAAACAGTTTGCGCTCGGCCTTCCGAATGCGGAGCCGCGCCGGCGGAAAGAGGAAAAAGAAGTGAGATTCCAAGAAAAATTCCACGAATATTCAAAACAGGAAATATGGGAAGAATACTGCGGATTTCTGAATCTCAGCATGGATGAATTCATGACGATCCAGAAGCGTCTTCTTCAGGAGCAAATAAGCCTCTGGGCGCCGAGCGCCCTCGGGCAGAGCATTCTGAAGGGCAAAATGCCCCAAACCGTCGATGAATTCCGCTCAATGGTCCCTCTCACAACATATGAGGACTATGCAGCCATACTCCTTCCGAAGCAGACAAAGTCCCTTCCCGGCGAGCCTGTCGTATGGATACAGACCACCTGGGAGGGCGGGATCCACCCGATAAAAGTCGCTCCGTACACCAAGGGGATGCTGGATACCTTCCAGCATAATATAATGAGCAGCATGATCCTCTGCACAAGCCGGAAAAAGGGCGAATACAACGTAAACGTTACCGACCACGTTCTTTACGCTCTTGCTCCTCTCCCCTACGTTACCGGTCTTCTCCCCCTGCTTCTTAAAAACGAAATAGATTTCGAGTTTCTTCCTCCCGTCAAGGACGCGGTAAACATGTCCTTCAAGGAGCGCAATATACAGGGCTTCAAGCTCGGAATAAACAAGGGGATCGAATACTTCTTCGGTCTTGGCAGCGTCTTGTACTACGTCAGCAAGAGCCTCTCTTCAATAAAGAGCGGAAGCAGAAAAAGCATAATCACCAAATCTCCCCGGACTCTTCTTCGTCTCCTTGCCGCCCGGCGGCGCTGCAGGCGCGAAAACCGCGAGCTCATGCCCAAGGACCTTTTCCATCTCAAGGGCTTCGTCTGCGCCGGCACGGACAACCGCTGCTACAAGGCGGACCTTGAAAAGCTGTGGGGCGTGGAGCCTCTGGAGATATTCGCCGGCACCGAGCCGACCTGCATCGGCTGCGAAACATGGAGCCGCGAGGGCGTATACTTTTTCCCCGACGCCTGCTTCTATGAGTTCATACCCGAGGATGAGATGAACAAAAATATAGAAGATCCCTCCTATCAGCCCCATACCGTTTTGTGGGACGAGGTCGTTCCCGGCGGAATATACGAGCTGGTGCTTACGGTTTTCAAGGGCGGCGCCTTTGCCAGATACCGCGTGGGCGACGTTTTCCGCTGCATAGGCATAGGAAGCAAAAAAGAGGGGAACTCCATCCCCCGGTTCGAATACATAGACCGCGTGCCCCAGATAATCGATATTGCCGGCTTTACACGCATAACGGAAAAATCCATAGAGCAGGCCGTCGAGCTCTCTCGCCTGCCCATTGAAACATGGACGGCGAAAAAAGAGTTTTCCAAGGATAACAGGCCGTATCTGCATCTATACGTGGAGCTCAAGCGCGACAGCCTTATAGACAGCGCGCTGAGCATACGCATACTTCAGGAGCAGCTCGGCATTTACTTCCGGTATCTCGACCAGGACTATGAGGACCTCAAAAAAATACTCGGCATTGATCCTCTGAAGATCACCATGGTAAAATGCGGCACCTTCGCTGCGTATGAAAAGAAATTCGGCTCCTCTATAAGAAAAATGAATCCCGAAAGCTGCGATATAAACGATCTGATCATCTGTCACGCGGCAAACGGCACAGGAACAGGAGGTGCGTCTGATGACTGGATATAGTTGGGTCTCCGTAATCGCTCTGGTCTGCTATCTGTTCCTTCTTTTGACCTTTTTCCAGGCCAGCAAGACTGATAAGGTCATCCGCTCCTTCATGACGCTCATAGCCATTATGTTCCTATGGGTCGGCGGCTCGTTTTTCATGCGTTCGGAGCTTGGGCCTTCGGTATATTTCTGGCACCATGTATCCGTCCTCGGCATAATGCTGGTCGCCGTCGGCTACTATCATTTTGCTCTGGCCTTCCTGGAGGATAAGAACAGCCACAACAAGTGGTTCTGGCTTTTCTTCCATCTCGCTCTTTTTATCGCCAATCTCTTTACCGGCATTTTCATTCCGAAGCCCGTCGTCATCAGGGATACCGGAGCCACCCAGTTTATTTACAACTATACTTGGCACTTCTACATACTGCTCGCATGTCTGCTTTTGTGCGTGCTGCAGCTGGCATTCATCATTTACAGGCACTGCAAGGGAAACGTCATTGCCTTTCGCCAGCTGCGTCCGGTGTTTTACGGACTCGGCATCCTGATAATCGGCCATATAGCCGCTTCCTTCTCCGTCTTTTCAGGCATACCGCTGGATATAATCTCCGGCGTTATCAATGCCTTCTTCCTCTTCTATGCTCTTTATAAAAAGCGGCTGTTCAAGATAAGCCTTCTTTTCTCGCGGTCAAATTCTCTGGCGCTCGCCATGATAACGGGCACCATACTTGCCATTCGCTTCTTTTCCCCTGTTCGCTCGGCTTTGAGAAACGGCCTTAATGCGTCTCTCACGGCGGCCGTCATACTTACCGTGCTGCTTCTGGTCATCCTTGTGGCCGCCCTGTTTCTTATCTTTTCGCAGATATTCAATTACATCGTCGTCCGCAAGGAAAAGCGGCAGGAGAACCGCAAGAATCAGCTCGCCGAAAAGATCACCTACATGCTCGATCTTGACAGCATCATGCAGAATATGACGAACACGATCCGGGATATCACTCATATAGACCGCATGCTCGTGTTCCTGCGTCAGACTGACGGAGACTATCGCGTAGAGTATACCTCCAATCCGCTCGATGAGAAAAACTACTACATCCGGGCCGATCATCCGCTCGTCGCATATTTCAAGAATCACGACGCACCCATAAACGTTCAGGACTTCAGCAAAACCACCATGTTCCGCAGCCTTTGGGAAACAGAAAAGCAGCTTTTGAAATCTCTCAACGCGGACTGCTTCATTCCCATCATCACTGTCGGCGATTTAGTCGGCATAATAATGCTGCCTCGGGAAAAGGAAGGCTCTTATTACCGCTCTGCCGATATCTATACCGCGCACGCCGTCGCGTCTATCTGCTCCGCGTCCGTTAAGGACGCCTGCGCATACGAACGCGCTATCGAGGACGCCCGCAGAGACAAGCTTACAGGCCTGATAAACAGGAAATACTTCTTCGAGCTGCTCGATGCGGAGTTTAAAAAATGCAAGGACAGCACCCTGTCCTTGAGCCTGCTCAATCTTGATAACTTCAGGCAGTACAATCAGGTCTACGGTACGCAGGAGGGAGATATTGCTCTGCAGCGGATCGCCGGCCTGCTCTCCTCAAGCCTCAGCGAGGCAAGCAGCGTGGCCCGCATAGGCGGGAAGGAATTTGCCATAATCCTGCCCGGGTACGATATTCATTTTGCAAAGCTCATTACAGAGAATCTCGTCGCCGAAATATCTCATATCAACGAGCGCAGCGGCGGCCATATAGGCAGCCGGATAACCGTAAGCGCCGGGATCTCTGCCGCTCCGTATATGGCCTCCAGCGCAAGGGAGCTTTTCCAAAACGCCGAAACGGCGGTATACACAGTCAAGCGTTCCGGCAAGAACGCGGTACAGATATATTCTTCTGATATCCTGTACCAGACTACGCAGCAGGAGGGCTTCAGCAGCGGATACAAGGAAAACGCGAGCACTATCTATGCCCTTACCGCGGCTATAGATGCAAAGGACCACTATACATTCAGGCATTCTCAGAACGTGGCCTATTATGCGGAGGCTCTCGGCAAGGCCGCAGGCCTTGCAAACGACCTCACCGAAATAGTAAAGGAGGCCGCGCTTCTTCACGACATCGGCAAAATCGGTATAAGGGAAGATATCCTGAATAAGCCCGGCAGGCTCACACCGGACGAATTCGATATAATGAAGGGCCATGTTGAAAACGCCGTGAATATCATCCGGCATCTGCCCTCATTGAATTACGTTATACCTACCGTTCTTTCGCATCACGAGCATTTTGACGGCAGCGGATATCCCCGCAGGCTCTCCGGTGAAAGCATACCGCTTATGGGGCGTATCCTCTGTATTGCCGACTCGTTTGACGCGATGACCTCCGAGCGCAGCTACAAAAAAGCGCTGGATCTCAACTCGGCGATTGAAAACCTCATGGCCGGCTCCGGCAAGCAGTTCGACCCGAAGCTCGTGCTTATATTTGTAGAGCAGCTCAAGAGCGGCTCTATAAGGATACTCGGGCAGAGCAGCGAAAGCATTCATCCGCTCTTCGGCGAGGATTACCCGGAAAATACCCAGGATGAATAATAAGCGCACAATCGCTTTTCCCCTCTGCTTTCCGCCGGATATATGAATAATAAAAAGCAAGGGCCGCGTCTTGAAAGACGCGGCCTTCTTTTTATTTTTTCAGCCCTGTTTTTCGAGGAGCGCTCTTTCCACATTCTCAAAGCCGATGCGCGCGATGGTATCCGCGAAGCGCTCGCCTGGATTGCCGGTTTCGCGGTAGAAGGCTATTATCCTCTCAATAAGCGCAATGAGCTCCTCCTCCGTCTCTACGATCCCCGCAAGAGGGCGGGCGACACCCGTCCTTTTGCCCCAGCGGCCGCCGATGAAGACCTTGTACCCGCGCAGCTTTTCTTTTACCGCTCCGAACGGGCACAGCGCAAGGCAGCTCCCGCAGCTGTTGCAGCCTTCGCCGCCGAGAACCGGGCGTCCGTCCTTCCTCTCCGCCGCATGCACCGGGCAGCCTTCCTCCACGGCGCACCTTGCGCAGCTTCTGCAAAGCTCCGCGTCAAGCTCTGGCATGCACCGGCCCATAACGCCTATGTCGTTGAGCTCCGGCTTTATGCAGTTGTTCGGGCAGCCGCCGACGCCTATTTTGAATTTATGCGGCAGCGCCGTGTCGTGCATGCCGATATAAAATCTTTCGTGCAGCTTCATTGCCAGCGCGGCTGTATCTATAAGCCCGTGGACGCAGGTAGTCCCCTTGCAGGCGACCACCGGCCTTACCTTGCTGCCCGTGCCTCCGCTCTGGAAACCGTGCTCGGCAAGGAACGCGCGCAGCGGCTCTATGTTTTCGAATCTCACGCCCTGGATCTCTATTGTCAGCCGCGTTGTGAGGCAGAATTCGCCGGAGCCGAATCTTTCCGCCGCCTCGGCAAACATTCTTCCCTGCTCGCTCGTGAGCCTGCCGCAGCCGGTCGGCACTCTGACGTTGAAAACGTCCTCGTACCTTTTATCTTTCAGGCATCCGAGCCCCTTTACTCTCTTTATTTCTTCCGCAGATACCTTCATTATTCTGCCTCCTTTACTTTTTCTGCTTGCGCAGCCGGGTTATTATGTCGCTTATTTCAACGTTTGCCTCAGTGACCTCGCGCTCGAACTCTGCTGCCGAACAGCGCATCACTCCCGAACGCACCGCCGAGAGCTGTATAAGGCCGTCCGACGTTACCACTCTCACCTGCTCGTTTTTGCCTATACGGCTCACAAGGCGCTCTATATACAGGTCCGTCGTTTCGTTCTCCTTGGTATAGACCACCTGCACGTCGTGAAAGCTCGTTATCTTTCCGGGATTGCCCGGCACCTTGTAGGCGTCAAAAACCAGTATCACTCTCTTGCCGGTGAAAACGCTGAAATTATAGAGGATATGCATCAGCTGCTCTCTGGCCGCGGCAATATCGTCCTTCGCCGTCTTTTTAAGCTCGTCCCAGGCGAAAATAACGTTATAGCCGTCTACTATGTAATACTTCGTTTTCGGCTTTACGAATATCTTTTCCGGAAGCTCTGAGGATACCGCCGAGGGCGGCGAATAAAGCGGCCGCTTTATCGGCCCGAACTCCCGCTCCATTATCTTCTCGAGCTCCTTATCATCTATGTTGAGGTTGCGCTGCACCACTTTCGGCTCAAATTCTTCCGTTTTTTGCTTTAAGCAGCTTTCAAGATGCATATATTCCGGCACTTCGCTCCACTTTACCGTAAATCCTCCGCCGTGCGCGCAGAAGACGGAGTCCGGCGTGTTCTCAAGATCGCCCTCCGGCTCGTAAGCGAGCTCCGCTATGACCTCCTGCGCGTTGTGGCAGATATCGTATCCGTCGACGTCGCAGCGAAGCCGGCCGCGCCCCGCCGTATAAGCGGCGAGCTCCGAGGCATAGCCGTTCATTTCCGTTACCGGCGCACGCCCCTTCAGAACGCTCATGCCGCCCGAATCCTCCGGCGTATCGAAGGTCCCGGAGCGCATGCGTATGTCGTTTATGGCTCTGCCGAGCTGCTCCGGCGGCACCTCCAGCCGGAAAGCGTAATACGGCTCGAGCAGCACATTTTTCGCCGTCATCAGTCCCTGGCGCACCGCCCTGTACGTCGCCTGGCGGAAATCTCCGCCCTCCGTGTGCTTTATATGCGCGCGGCCCGCCGCGAGAGTTATCTTCATGTCTGTTATGGGCGAGCCAGTCAGAACGCCGAGGTGCTGCTTTTCGGCAAGATGCGTGAGTATCAGCCTCTGCCAGTTCCTGTCCAGCAGGTCCTCGCTGCAACGGCTTGAAAACACCAGCCCGCTCCCTCGCGGCAGCGGCTCTAGGATAAGGTGCACCTCCGCGTAGTGGCGCAGGGGCTCATAATGCCCCACGCCCTCTGCAATTCCTTCTATGGTCTCCTTGTACACCACCCTGCCGGAGTCTATTCTTATATCCATGCCGAAGCGTTCAAGCGCTACGCTGCGGAGTATCTCCGCCTGCACCTCTCCCATGAGGCCGACGTGGATCTCCTTCAGGTGAGAGTTCCAGGTTATATTGAGCTGCGGGTCCTCCTCCTCGATGCGGCGCAGCTTTGCGAGCGCGGTCTCGGCGTCGCAGTCCGGAGGAAGAACGATCCTGTAGTTCATTACCGGCTCGAGATACGGTTTTTCCGAAGCCGCCTCCGCGCCTATCCCCTGGCCGCTCTTCGTGGCCGAAAGGCCCGTTACCGCGCAGACCGTTCCCGCCGGGGCTTCCTCCGCGGCTGTAAATCTGGCGCCGGAATAGATCCTTATCTGGCTGATCTTTTCCTCATGTTCGCCGTATTTTACGCTGTCTCTCACCTTCAGGCTGCCGCCCGTTATCTTCAAATGAGTAAGCCGGCTGCCCTGGTTATCATAGGTTATTTTGAATACCTTTGCGCCGAATTCGCTTCCGTATTCCGGAGCGAGAGCGAATTTTTCCAGCACCTGCAGGAATTCTTCTATCCCCTCAAGCTTTAGGCCGGAGCCGAAACAGCACGGGAAAGCCTTTCGCGCGCGTATGAGCCCGGCCGTATCCTCCTGCGATATTTCGCCCGTTTCCAGGTATTTATCCAGCAGGTCCTCTCTGCAAAGCGCCAGCGCCTCGAAGCGTCCCGCTGCATCCCCGCTGAAATCGATGCACTGCGGGGAAAGCTCCTTCTGGAGCTCGAGCATAAGTTCTTCCCTCTCGCGGCGGGCAAAATCCATTTTCGTAACGAATATAAAGGTCGGCACGCCGTAGAGCTCCAGCAGGCGCCAGAGCGTTCGCGTATGCGCCCTTACGCCCTCTGTCCCGCTCACTACGAGGACAGCGCAGTCGAGCACCTGCAGAGTGCGCTCCGTTTCGGCTGAAAAGTCCACGTGCCCGGGAGTATCCAGCAGGCAGAATTCGCGCCCGCCGTAATTCAAGACCGCCTGGCTCGCAAATATGGTTATCCCGCGCTCGCGCTCAAGCTCGTGCGCGTCCATGAGAGTGCTGCCGTGGTCCACCCGGCCGAGCTTTCTTATTTTCCCCGTCTGATATAAAAGGGCCTCGGCAAGGGTAGTCTTGCCCGCGTCCACCGGCGCGAGCAGGCCTATGCAGCACTGTCTGTTTTTTCCGTTTCCCATGCTGTCCGGCATTTTGCCCTCCAAACGCTGTTCTTCTTTTTATAGTATTATATCACATTCCCTTTTTCGCTCCAAGTTTTTCCCTGTTTTATTTATGTTGAATTGCCGCGCTTCCTGTGGTAAAATAAATAAGATACAGAAAAACATACAGCGGAGGTCAACTATGCTGGAACTCAGAAATGTTTCATTTGAAGTTTCCGAGGATGGTGTGAAAAAATCCATCATCAAAGACGTGAGCTTCACAGTGGAAGACGGTAAATTTGTTGTTATAACCGGCCCTAACGGCAGCGGCAAGTCCACTCTCGCCAAGCTCATAATGGGCATTGAAAAGCCTGCCGGCGGGCAGATATTTTTCAACGGCGAAGATATTACGGAAAAGGATATAACCGAGCGCGCAAACCTCGGCATAAGCTTTGCCTTTCAGCAGCCCGTTCGCTTCAAGGGCATAAAGGTGCGCGACCTGCTCTCGCTCGCGGCGAAAAGGAACATGTCGGTTTCGGAGGCCTGCGAATACCTTGCGGCGGTAGGCCTTTGCGCGAAGGATTACGTTGACCGCGAGATCAACGCATCTCTCTCCGGCGGCGAGCTCAAGCGCATAGAGATAGCGTCCGTTCTCGCGCGGAGCACGAAGCTCTCGCTTTTCGACGAGCCGGAGGCAGGCATAGACCTCTGGAGCTTCCAGAACCTCATCCAGGTCTTCGAGCATATGCGCACCACGATAAAGGACAGCTCCATTCTCGTCATCTCCCACCAGGAGAGGATACTCGATATCGCCGACGAGATACTGCTCATAGTGGACGGCTCCGTTTCCAAGTACGGCAGCCGCGAGGAGATACTCCCCGGCCTTCTCACGAACACCTCCGACCTCACTCTCTGCAGCAAATCCCACGAAAGGAGTGGCGAAATTGCTTAACGACATCCAGAAGCGCATACTCGCCGAGGTGGCCGACCTGCATAAGGTCCCGGAGGGCGCATATAATATCCGTTCCGACGGCGCCACCGCCGAGCGCAACACCACGGCGAATATTGACATAAGCTCCAAGCTCGACAAGGCCGGCATAGATATCCGCATCAAGCCCGGCACTAAAAACGAAAGCGTCCATATCCCCGTAATACTGAGCCAGACCGGGCTGAAGGAAACGGTATACAACGATTTCTATATAGGCGAGGATTGCGACGTTGTGATAGTAGCCGGCTGCGGCATACACAACGGCGGCGCCCAGGACTCCGAGCACGACGGCGTGCACCGCTTCTTCGTCGGCAAAAACTCCAAAGTCAAATACGTTGAAAAGCACTACGGCGAGGGGGACGGCTCCGGCAAGCGCATCCTCAACCCCGTGACCGAGGTCTATATGGAAGAGGGCAGCGCGGTTGAGATGGAAATGGTCCAGATAAAGGGCGTCGACTCCACTCAGCGCGATACCGTCGCCAAGCTTGCCGAAAACTGCCGCCTTACCGTGCGCGAAAGGCTCATGACTCACGGCAGCCAGACCGCCGTAAGCAACTATGTTACCGAGCTCAACGGCAGCGGCGCGAGCGCGGACGTGGTCTCCCGCTCCGTTGCGAGAGAGAATTCGGTGCAGACCTTCAACTCCCGCATCATCGGCAACTGCGACTGCACGGGCCATACGGAATGCGACGCTATAATAATGGACTCCGCGCGAGTTATCGCCGTGCCGGAGCTTGAGGCGAACAGCGTAGACGCCGCCCTTATCCACGAGGCGGCCATAGGCAAGATAGCCGGCGAGCAGATAATAAAGCTGATGACTCTCGGCCTTAACGAAAAAGAGGCCGAGGAACAGATAATAAACGGATTCCTCAAATAAACCGCAAAACATCTGAAAGGAGCTAAGGTCATGTCAGTAAGTGAAAAAATCAACGATTATCTCACCGAAGCAAAGGTATACTATCTCTGCACCGAAGACGGCAAGCAGCCCAAATGCAGACCCATGGGCTTCCACAAGCTCGAAAACGACACGGTATATTTCGGCATAGGCACCTTCAAGGACTGCTATAAGCAGATGGTCGAGAATCCTCTCGTAGAGATCGTCGCCTGCAAGGGCGGCGGCTGGCTGCGCTTCTACGGCAAGGCTGTTTTTGAAAAGGACAGCAAAATGGCCGACGCGGTTATCGCGGCGTCCCCCATGCTCTCGAAGATCTATAACGACGAAACAGGCTACAAATTCGGCGTTTTCCATCTTGAGGAGGCTACGGCCGAGTTCCGCGGCATGATGGATATTCAGGAAAGCTTCAAGCTCTGATCTCTTATTGCGCTAAAAAGCCCGGTATGCTCTAAAGCATACCGGGCTTTTGCATCTCATTTCAGTTGCCGCAGCAGTTCCCGTTCTCATGATGGCCGCATCCGTACCCTCCGTGATGATGGCCGCCGTGGCCGTGATGTTCGCCGTGGCCGCAGTCATGCCCGCCTTCGTGGTCGTGGTGGTCGCACCTGGCGTTGGGGTCGTAGTCGAGTCTTCCCTCCGCGAAGGCCTTCGCCGCCTCGTCGGCGCTGCCCTGCACCCCGGCGTAAAGCCTTATGCCGGCCTCCCGGAGAGCCATCTGCGCGCCCATTCCTATGCCGCCGCATATGAGCGCGTCCACAGCGCCCATCGCCAGAAAGCCCGCCAGCGCGCCGTGGCCGCTGCCGTTGGTGTCCACTACCTTTTCGGAGACTATCTTTCCGTCCTGAATGTCATACAGCTTGAACTGCGCCGTATGGCCGAAATGCTGAAATATCTCTCCGTTTTCGTAAGTTACTGCCAGTCTCATAATATCATTTCCTTTCGCTGGTATTTGCTCATTGCCGGCGGCCGTGAGTCTGTAATTGCCGCCCGATATCTGAAGGCGCTTCCCGTCCACTATCGCCCGGGCTATCTTGCGCCTCGCGCTGTCGTAAATGGCGGTGACGGTCGTGCGCGCCACGCCCATCTTCTCGGCGCACTGCTCCTGCGTCAGCCCTTCCTTATCTATGAGGCGGATCGTCTCAAATTCGTCCAGCAGCAGCACTATTATCTCTTTTTCGCCGCTGTCCTCCGGCGAGAAGCTCCAGTAGTCCGGATAGCCGCCTATAAACCTGCGCCTCGGAGGTCTTGGCATAAGCTCCCCTCCTTTCTGACATATGTCAATTATGATTATAGCGTCTTTTCTGACATATGTCAATATGTATTTTTAAACCTCTCTGCGTTGCAAATGCCCAGCCCTGTTGGTATACTTGTCTACAGAAAACTGCAAGGAAAGATGCTTATGGAAATTTTTCTCTCCGGTCACTCATATAAATACGCCGCCGAGCAGATGCTGCTGACTCTGTTTCCCGAGCAGCGCACGGTATATGTATCCGAGCGCCCGCGCGGCGACGGCGTAACTATATCTTTAAGACAAAATGAGCGCACCGCCGCAGCTCGCACGTCTCTGCGTCTCGGCGGGAAAAGCTGTTCCGGCCGGGCTCAGGTAGCTTCCGCTCGGCTGAAAGACGAAATAACGACGGACAGCCTGCTGCAGAAGATAATAAAGCTCTCGTTCTTCCGCGCCGCCATGAAGGCCGGCGTCAAGTGCCCGCCCTGGGGCGCGCTCACGGGAATAAGGCCCGGCAAAATAGTCCTGAAGCTCTTTGAAAGCGGCAAAAGCCCCGTCGGCGCCGAGCGCGTGCTTGCGAACGAATACTACGTCTCTCCCGAGCGCGCGAGGCTCTGCGTTGAGACCGCTTCGGAAAGCCTTGCCGCGAAGAAAAGCCTTCTGCCGCGGGATATCTGCCTTTATATCGGCATTCCGTTTTGCCCGACCCGCTGCTCTTACTGCTCGTTCGTGAGCCATTCGGTCGAAAAATCCACAAAGCTCATAGAGCCCTACCTTGAAAATCTCTCCCGTGAGATAAAAGCCGCGGGAGTCGCCGTAAAGGAAGCCGGAGCGCGAGTCGTTTCCGTATATATCGGCGGCGGCACTCCCACCACTCTCTCGGCGCAGCAGCTCCTTGCCCTGCATGCAGATATCGAGGCCTCCTTCGATCTCTCCTCTCTGCGCGAATACACCGTGGAGGCCGGCAGGCCGGACACCATCACTCCCGAAAAGCTCGCCGCGCTGCGCTCCGCGGGAGTTACGCGCATAAGCATTAATCCGCAGACAATGCAGGACGGCGTACTCGAGGCCATAGGCCGGCGGCACACGGCCGCGCAGGCCGAGGAGGCTTTTGAGCTTGCCGCAAAATACGGCTTTTCCTGCGTCAACGCCGACCTTATAGCCGGCCTGCCGTCGGATTCGGCTGATGGCTTTATGTACTCCCTCGAGAAGGTGCTCTCCTTCTCTCCCGAAAACGTGACCGTCCACGATCTCTCCCTCAAGCGCGGGGCAAGGCTCGGCGGCGAAACGGACCGCGCCATCCCTCCGGACGAGGAGATAGGCCGCATGTTCTCATTTGCCATGGAAACTCTGCGCGGCAAGGGCTACTCCCCATATTATCTTTACCGGCAGAAATTCATGGCCGGCGGATTTGAGAACGTCGGCTGGACGAAGCCCGGAAAGATAAATCTCTATAACATCTGCATCATGGAGGAGCTCTGCACCATCCTCGCGCTCGGTGCCGGCGGCTCCACGAAGCTCGTAAACCCCACCACGGGGCGGATAAAGCGGGTTTTCAACCCAAAGTACCCCTACGAATACAACCGCGATATTGAAAAAGTCATAGCGAACAAAGTCCTTTTGAGCGAGTTCTATAAAGAAGAAGGTCTCTGAACGCAGCAAAAGCCGGAGCTCACGCTCCGGCTTTTTACTCAGGTACCCTTTTGCTTCTCCGTCCGCACGTCCACGGCCAGCTCTACTGATGGGATCGTCTCGTCGCTGCCGTCCTTGAGCTCGCGCAGCTCCGGCGTACGGATGTAGATCGTCTCGCGCGGCATATTGCTCGCAACGGTGAGCGTGACCTCGTTCGTCAAAAATCCGTCCTGCGTACTCACGCGCTTAGCCGAAAACAGCTCCGGCTCCAGCTCGTATTTGAAATCCTCGTCCCAGGCGACGCGGAACTCCGTTATGCTCCCGTCGAATACTCTCGCCTCTATGTCGCCGTCCGCCGGGGCGAAATCGAAAACGTAGATGTACCTCCCGCTCCCTACGCCTGACTTGCCGCCCTTGAGAGTGAGCGGCCAGCATTTCACGGGGGCGATTCTGCCCTCGGGAGATACGTTCACCTCGACGCTCCTGCCATCCAACGTGATCTCCGCCTTGAAAGGCTGAATGTCCGGTACGGCGCACCTGCTTATCGCAAGCGGCACAGCGGCTGAGATGAGGAAGATAACAACTATTATTATCACCGCGTCCAGCGTTGTGATCCTGTTTTTCTTTTCTTTCTTCTTCACGCAGCTCGCCTCCTTCGCGCGAAGGGACCTTAAACGTGCAAAAAGAGCCCGCTGCTCCGGCTGCGGTTTTGCCGGAAGCAGCAAAATCGAAAGGCCTGCGGACTCTGTGTTAATATTTTTACCACATTTCTCCTGTCCTGTCAAATCCGCCCGAAGCGTCGGATCGAAAAGGCGGCAGAGTATTCTCTCTGCCGCCCGTTCATTTATACCTGAATCTGATCCTGTTTTACTGTCCGCGCTTTTCGTCGAGCATATACAGCAGCGCGTTCACTATGCATGCGGCGACATTGCTGCCGCCCTTCCTGCCTCTGGCCACTATGCAGGGCGCTCCGGATTCTATTATGAGCTCCTTCGAGGCTACCACGTTCACAAACCCCACCGGCACTCCTATTACGAGCCTGGGCTTGAGCTCTCCGGCGTCCATCAGCTCTCTGATCCTTATAAGCGCCGTAGGCGCGTTCCCTATGGCGAATATTACCGGGCCCTCGAGCCGCGCCGCCTTATCCATGCTCACTAGCGCGCGCGTGACTCCGCGCTTTTTCGCCTCCGCGGCAACGTCCTCGTCCGCTATGAAGCAGCTTACCTCGCAGCCGAATTTCGCCGCGGCTTTTTTGTTTATGCCGGAGCAGGCCATCTGAGTATCGGTAATTATATGCGCGCCGTCCCGTATCGCCTGCTTGGCAAGCTCGACTGCGTTTTCCGAAAAATAGAGCGTATCCGCGTACTCAAAATCCGCCGTGGTGTGGATGACGCGCTTGAGTATGGGCGCCTGCTCGGGATCTATGACTCTGTCGCCCAGCTCCCGCGTTATAGTCGCAAAGCTCTCCTTTTCTATGTCCATAGGAGCAATTTTCTGTATTTCCATCAGATTCCCGCCTCCAGTATCTCGTATATTTTTTTCATGTCCATGTGCTCTCTCATCGTGGCGGCCAGAATATCATACTGCTGCTGCTTATAATCAAGGTTTGAAACCTTGCCGATCTGGTCAAGCGATATTCCCTTCTTCGCGGCCAGCGCGGAAATGACCGCCTCGGCCACGCCGCCCATATCGAGTATACCGTGCACATATGTGCCGTATACGCTGCCGCTCTGGCAGCCGTCGCTTCGCTTCTGGCCCGTAACGGAGTCAAGCAGCTCCGCCATCGGCTCGGCGCAGTCGGTCCTGCCCATGTGGATCTCATAGCCCTCAAAGGGCAAGCCGGAAAGGCTTGAAAAAACTCCGCTTATATCTCCGAAGCGGCCGGTGACCCTCGTTCTCTCCTTTTCGGCGCTGAATTCCGTTTCCGTCGGCAGAAGGCCCATGCCGTTTATGCTGCCGCCTTCCTCCACTCCGAGCGGATCGGAAAGCTTTTTCCCGAGCATCTGGTAGCCGCCGCATATGCCGAGCACCGCTCCGCCGCCCGAGGCGTGCCGTATTACCTTCGCCTCAAGGCCGTTCTGGCGCATCCAGAGAAGGTCCTTCATAGTGTTTTTCGTGCCCGGGAGAATGACCATGTCCGGCTCGCCGAACTGGCGGACGGAATCCACATAGCGCAGAGATACGCCGTCTATACCGTCCAAAACGTTGAAATCCGTGAAGTTTGAAAGCCTCGGCACTCTTATAACAGCTATATCTATAAGCTCCGCCTTCTTGTTGGTGAGCCTTTCGGAGAGGCTGTCCTCATCGTCAACGTCGATACGCATATACGGGACCACGCCCACCGCCGGAATATGAAGAAGCTCCTCTATCTGCCGCACTCCCGGAGTGAGAATGCTTTCGTCCCCGCGGAATTTATTGACTATTATCCCCTTTACCATCTTCTGCTCTTCCGGCGGCAGCAGCGCCACCGTGCCGTAAAGCTGGGCGAAAACGCCGCCGCGGTCTATGTCTCCCACGAGAAGGACCGGGGATCGCGCGGCCTTGGCCATGCCCATGTTCACTATATCGTCGTCCTTGAGGTTTATCTCCGCGGGAGAGCCCGCGCCCTCTATGACGATTATATCGTTCTTCTCACAGAGCCGCGAGTAGGCCTTCATCACCTCTGGCATGAGCTGCTTCTTCACCGCGAAGTATTCGCGCGCGCTCATCTGCCCCCAGACCTCGCCGTTTACTATTATCTGCGAGCCCGTGTCGTTCGTGGGCTTGAGGAGGATGGGGTTCATATCCACGCTCGGCTCGATTCCCGCGGCCTCGGCCTGCATAACCTGCGCTCTTCCCATCTCGAGGCCCTCGCGCGTGATAAAGGAATTAAGAGCCATGTTCTGCGATTTGAACGGCGCTACCCTGTAGCCGTCCTGCTTGAATATGCGGCACAGCCCGGCCGCCACGAGGCTCTTGCCTGCGTTGGACATAGTCCCCTGTATCATTATCGCCTTTGCCATCAGCTCTGTTCCTTTCCGCTGCACTTGCGCAAAAAACGTTCTATCATACCGGCATTAGAGCCGTAAAACATATGCGGATACCCCGCAAGCAGATTGCCGTCTGCGTGGATGCACCGCCAGCTTTTCCCGGAAACCGGCTTTTCCGCCGCGAAGGCTTCGCCGCAGCTCTCGCTGTCAAAATAATGGAACTCGTGTCCCCGTATGCTTTCGCCCGCCTTGATATAGGCGGTGTCCTCCCTCGCAGTGAGCGTTATATAGCCGAATCTGCCGAGGCGGTTGGTCCTGTACGTTTTCGCGTCTATAACTCCCGCCATGGGGTAAAAATCGCCGTTCATATCCTCCATCTCTCTGTGAAGGTACATGAAGCCGCCGCATTCGGCGAGGCACGGCATGCCCGCGGCTATCGCTTCGGCAACAGCCCTGCGCATGCTCTCGTTTTCGCTCAGCTGCTTCGCGTAAAGCTCCGGATATCCGCCGTAAAGCACAAGCCCCTGCGCGCCCTGCGGCAGGGCGCTGTCGTGTATGGGCGAGAAGAACAAAAGCTCCGCTCCGAGGTCTTCAAGCAGCGCGAGATTGTCTTTATAGAAAAAGCAGAAGGCCTCGTCCTTCGCAACGGCTATTTTCGTTTTCGGCAGAGCGGGCAGCTCTTCCGCGGATGGAAGCTCCATTTCCGGCGCCGAGCCGGCAAGCTCAATGAGAGCGTCTATATCCACCGTCTTTTCCAGCAGCGCCGCCAGCTTTTTGAGCCGCTCCGAAAGGTCTTTTATCTCGCCCGGCGTCACGAGGCCGAGGTGCCGGCTCTCTATTACCATATCGTCCGCCTTAGGCACATAGCCGAGAGGCTTTATCCCGAGCTTTTCTACTTCGCTCTTCAGCGCGGAGTATACACCTTCGGACATTCTGTTGAAAATAACGCCCCTTATGCAGCTCTCCTCACGGAAGGCCATGAAGCCTTTGAGCACCGCGAGGGCCGAAAGGCTCTGCCCGCGGGAATCGACTATGAGCACGGCCGGGCACTCCAGCGCGCTTGCCACCGCGTAGCTCGACGCCTCGGCCGAAGCCGCGCTCAGCCCGTCGTAATAGCCCATGACGCCCTCTATAACGGATATATCCGTATCCCCGGAATTGCGTATAAACAGCCTTTTGAGCTGCTCGGGCGATGCGAAAAACAGGTCGAGATTGCCGGATTTAGTCCCTATTACCTTTTCGTGGAACATCGGATCAATATAGTCCGGCCCGCACTTGAAGGAGGATACGTTCATCCCCCGCTCGCAGAGCGCCTTGAGTATGGCGCAGGTTATCATCGTCTTTCCGCTGCCGCTGGAGGGCGCCGTAAAGAGTATCCTCGGCCTATTCATCCGCTTTCCCTCCGGTAAAGGAGATGATGAAAACGGGGTTCTGCGCCGTCATCAGATGGTATCTGCCGAGCTTCTGGCCGCGCGCCGCGCTCATCTGCACTATCTCGACGCCGTGAACCGGCAGTTCCTTCAGGCAGTCTATCACCTCGGCAAAGCTTTCAGCCGTAACGGTATTTATAACTATGCGCACATACGGGTTCTTCCTGAGCAGGCAGTCGAATATCTCCTTCTGATTGCCGCTGCTGCCGCCGATGAAGGCGTGAGTCGGCGCGGGCAGAGTCTCAAGCGCCTCGGGCGCCTTTCCCGGCACCACCTTCACGTTCGTTATCCCGAGATGAAGCTTGTTCTTTTCTATCAGCTCACAGGCCTTTTCCTTCTGCTCGACGGCGTATACCATGCCGTCCTCGCAGCACTCAGCCATTTCGAGCGATACGGAGCCGGTGCCTGCGCCGACGTCCCAGCAGACGGCGTTTTTCGTAAGCATCAGCTTCGCGAGAGTGACCGCGCGCACCTCCTGCTTCGTCATCGGCACGTCCGCTCTGAGAAACGCCTCGTCCGGCATGCCGCAGACCGTGCTGTGCCTTGCGGCCTCGGGATTTTCCGCGAGGATCACGGCCAGCGGCGGGAACTTTTTCCCGCAGAGCTCCTGCGCCGTGCCGGAAACTATGCTTTCCGTTTCATAGGAAAGGTCAGCGCCCACCGTGACCCTCACGTCGCCGAGCCCGTTTTCGCAGAGCGCTTCTATAAGCGCTCCGGCGTCGATATCGCCCCCGGTAAGAGCTATGACCTTAGGATTCTTCCGTATTTTTGCTATGTAATTGCAGCTTCTGCCGTGCGTGCTGATGAGAAGAGCGTCGTCCCAGCTCGCGCCGATGCGGCTGCAGAAATATACCACGGATGATATGCCCGGCAGCACGCGCACATTTTCCTCTGCGAGCAGCGGAAGGAGCTTTTTCGTGCCGCTGTAAAAGCCCGTATCGCCGGACATGGCAACGACTATGCGCTTCGCTCCGGTATTTTTCACTATCTGCGCTATCTCTCCCGGCAGAATTGCGTTTTCACAGGGCTTGTTGTAGTGCGCGAGGCTCTCCGTGAGCCTTTTTGCGCCTATTATCAGCTCGGCCTCGCGGCAGGCCTTGTCCGCTGCGAAGGTCATCATGCCCTCGCTGCCGGTGCCGGTGCCGAGGATGGTAACATCCTTTTTAATCTTCACTCCGCAGCGCCCTGCAAGCATGGCAAGGCACTCGTCAAGGCTCAGTCCTTCTTCCTGCGAGGGACGGCTGACCACTATTACCTTCGCCCCGCAGCTGCGCGCCGCGGCAAGCTTTTCGGGAAAGCCTCCCGCGCTGCCGGTATCTTTTGTTACAAGATAACTGATATTCAGCATTTTCAGCATGGCCGCGTTCATTTCTTCAGTAAACGGGCCCTGCATACAAATCAGGTTTTTCCCCTGAAAGCCCAGCGCCGCCGCCTGCTCCACGCCCTGCGGCAGAGGGAGTATGCGCGCGAAAAGCCTTGTTTTATAGTCCTTTATGCCGGTATACCCCGCGAGCTCCTTGCTTCCCACGGTGAGAAGCACGTTGCCCGGCACGGAATCGATATACTCCGCCGCCTCCTGCGTATCCCTGACGAATATGCAGTGCTCCGTGCCCTCATGCTCTTCGGCGCGCAAGAGGCGCACATATTCCGCGCCAGTCGCTTTGCAGGCTTTTTTTATGGTCTCGGTGACCTCCGTTGCATAGGGATGCGTCGCGTCAAATACGAGCCCGGCGCCCGTTTCGCTTATAAGCTGTTCCATCTGTGCCTGATCCTTACGTCCTGCAAGAACGCTTATGTTATCCGCCTCTTCTATGCGCGTAGCCCCGTACTCCGTTGCCACACATACGTGCAGCTGCAGCGGCTGATCTTTGCAGGCCTCGGCCATTATTTTGCCTTCGGTCGTCCCTGCAAACAGTATGACGTTATTCATAACGATATCCTCTGGGCGTTACCATTTTCCCGTCTATATTTTTCGTCTGCGAGTTGCCTATGAATACTGTGGAGAACATATCCACCGGGGTTTCCTTGAGCTCCGCGAGAGTCATGACGCTTATGCCCTCTCCCTCGCGGCCTATGTTTTTCGCTATGCCGCAGACCGTCTCCGGCGAGGCGTACTGCAAAACTATCTCGCAGGCCTTTTTCAGATAATCCTTACGCTTGTGGCTGGAGGGATTGTAAAGGCATATCACAAAATCGGCCTGTGCGGCGCACGAAAGCCTCTTTTCTATCTTCTCCCAGGGGGTGAGCAGGTCGCTCAGGCTTATTACGGCAAAATCGTGCATCAGCGGCGCGCCGAGTATGGACGCTCCGCTTATAACTGCCGAAACTCCCGGCACCGTTTCTATCTCCACTCCGGGATACTCCGCCTTGAGCTCTTCCATGACTCCGCTCATGCCGTATATGCCCGCGTCGCCGCTGCATATCATGGCCACGGTTAGGCCCTGCTGCGCCTGCTCGAAGGCGAGGCGGCAGCGCTCCACCTCCTTGCGCATGGGAGTGGTGAGCATTTTCTTATCGGGGAAATGCTCCTTTACCAGATCTATGTAAACCGTATAGCCGACTATAACGTCGCACTCGCGCAGAGCCTGCTGGGCTCTCTGCGTCATATTCTCGTAGCTTCCCGGGCCGATGCCCACAACGTATATCTTACTCAAAGCTTATATCCTCCTCATATTCGGCCAGGGCGAAGGTAACGCCTCCCCCGGCTATCTTTTTCAAAACGAGCTTTCCGCCCCCGCCCGCGGCGAGCAGGGCGGCCCTTTCGCAGACACAGTCGACTCCTGTGGTCTCCTTTACGAAATCCGAGCCCGAAAAGCTGCCCGGCAGGGAGTTGAGCTGCTCTGCCGCAAACGTTTCAAAAGGTATGGAATACTTTTTCGCCAGCGCCAGAAGCCCGGGCTCGTCCTTTTTCAGATCAACGCTCGCGATGAGGCGTATCTCCCTTGCGGAAACTCCCGCCTCCTCAAGCTGAGCGAGGAAAAACTCCTCAATCTCGCCGGCGTCCTTTTCCCGCCTGCAGCCGAGCCCCGCTGCGTAGCGCTGCGGCACGAGCCGGAGAGTCTTTTCGAAAGGAGCTTTTTTCATATCCGCGGTAACGCATATCCCTATGCGCGCCTTTTCCCGCGTGAGCTCCGGCGGCAGCTCTCCCTTTACGGGATAATCGGAGCTGAAGCCTATTTTTTCTCCTGTGAGCAGCGCCGCGGAAATCTCCTTCGCCAGAGTCATGCTCTCTATATAAAGATGATTCCTCCGCGCGAATACGTCCACGGCGAAAAGGCCGTTTATATCCGTCGCCGTCGTCACTACCGGCACGGCGCCCGTTCCTTCCGCTATGAACTCCGCAAGCTCGTTCGCCCCGCCTATATGGCCGGAGAGCAGCGGGATGACGAATTTCCCCTTTTCGTCCATGACTATCACGGCGGGGTCGGTTTTCTTGCTTTTCACCCACGGCGCTATAGAGCGCACGGCTATGCCCGCCGCGCAGCAGTATATGAGCGCGTCCGCCTCTTCAAAGCCCTCTTTTCCCCACTGAGCCGCCGAAACGGAAAGAGGCTCCGTTTTTTCATCCGCGCAGTGCGCCTCGGGCGCGAAGCGGCGGCAGGTATCTCCCCGCGCTTCGAGCAGCGCGGCCACGCGCGCAGCCGTTTCGCTGCCGGCGGCGGAATAAGAGATCAGGCGTATTTTCACTCCTGCACCTGCTTTGCTTCGCGGAAGGCAGTGGTGAAATTGGGATTGTAAAGATCGGAGCGGCGGTAATTCGTATGAAGCACCGCGTCGCCTATGAGCATGAGGGCGAGATTCTTTATGCCGTTTTCCGCCGCGCACTGCGCGAGAGTGCCGACGGTGCAGACGAATTTCTTTTCGTCCGGCCAAGTGGCCTTGTATACTATCGCCGCGGGCGTATCGGGCTCGTAGCCGCCGGCAATGAGCTCTGCGGAAAGCTTTTCGAGCATGCCGGTACTGAGGAAAATGACCATGGTCGCATGGTGCTGGGCAAAGGAGCGTATGCTCTCGCGGTCGGGCACGGGAGTGCGCCCCGCCATCCTCGTTATAACTACGCTCTGCGAAACGTCCGGAAGGGTATATTCCAGATTCAGCGCGGCCGCCGCGCCGCAGAAGGCGCTGACTCCCGGGCAGGAATCGTAAGCAATTCCCTTTTCGTCGAGAATGTCCATCTGCTCTCTTATCGCGCCGTAAATGCAGGGGTCGCCTGTGTGCAGGCGGACCGTATCCAGACCTTCCTTTTCAGCTTTTTCCATTGCCTCTATGACTTCTTCAAGCGTCATTTTTGCGCTGTCATATACCGTGCACTCCGGCTTTTTATAGGAAAGAAGCTGGGGATTTACCAAAGACCCGGCGTATATTATGACGTCCGCCTTTTCCAGAAGGCTCTTTCCTCTTACGGTTATAAGGTCGGCGGCGCCGCTGCCCGCTCCCACAAAATGTACCATCTTGTTTCCTCCTTCGTATATTGAAAGTATCTGTTACTTTGTCTGCTCTTTGAGCTCATCAAGCCAGGCCTGCGCGGGGCCTGTGGTGCAGAGTATCCCCTGCTCGTTTGAAAACACCAGCGCGCCTATGGTTATCTGCCCTTTGGCGCGGTAGTTGAGATAATAATCTATCCTTTCGCCGGCGATCGCCATGGTCTCTCTGAGCTTTCCCGCCTCCTGGAGAGTTTTCAGCATTTCGTCGGTCGTGAGGCAGTCGAGTATCTTCAGCGCCGTTTCCGCCGTGCAGCCCGCTCTGAGCGCGCACGCGGCCATGAGCTCGGCGCGCGAATCCGCCTCCTTGGAGTGCGTATTCATTATTCCGCCGGCAACCTTTATGAATTTGCCTATGTGGCTTACGAAAAACAGCTCCTTGAAGCCGGTTTCCACAGCCATATCGATAGTCTGCCCTATATAATTAGAGCACTTTACGAGCTCGCTCTCCTCCATATAGCAGAGCGAGCGAATAAAATCCGTTCCGTAGTTGCCCGGGGCGATTATCACTCTCCGGCAGCCGAGCGCATATTTCTGCCTGAGCTCGAGCCCTATGCTCTCAACGAGCGCGGCCTCGCTCATGGGCTCCACTATCCCGCTCGTCCCGAGCACCGAAATGCCGCCCACTATGCCGAGCCGCGGATTGAAGGTCCTTTTAGCGAGCTCTACTCCTGCCGGGATGGAGATGACTATCTTCATGCCCGCAGTAACGCCGTAATCCTCCGCGACGCGCTCTGCCTCCTGCCGTATCATCTGCATCGGCACGGGGTTTATGGCGGCCTCTCCTATATTCTGCTTGAGCCCCGGCTTCGTTACTCGGCCGACACCCTCGCCGCCGTCTATCTCTATGCCGGGCTCTTTTTTGAGCTCCGCGCGCGCATATACCAGTACGCCGTTCGTTACGTCCGGATCGTCGCCGCTGAATTTTTTAACGGCGCACACGGCGCTGTTTTCATCACGCTTGGCCTCAAGTATCTCGAGATTGAGCGCAATGCCCTTCGGCGTCATTATATCCACGGTCTCAACTTCCTGCCCGGTCGCCAGCATGAGCGCGGCCGCCTTTGCCGCCGCCGCCGCGCAGGTGCCCGTGGTGTAGCCGAAGCGGAGCTTTTTGCCGTCTTTAAGGGTGTAGTAACCCTCTATCCCCGTCTCATGCATGGATTATCTCCTCCAGCGCCGCTATGAGTCTTTCATTCTCGCCGTGAGTCTTTACCGCGATGCGGCAGTCTCCCTCGTCGAGGCCTCTGTAATTCGCGCAGCTTCTTATGAGTATCTTTTTCCCGAGCAGGCGCTCATAAAGGCCGGGCACGCCTTGGAGCATGAGGAAATTCGCCTCTCCCGGCAATACCGCTATGCCGAGCTTTTCAAGCTCACGCAGAAGATACTTTTTCTCCTCCGATATCAGCCGCAGGCTCTTTGCGGCGAATTCGCCGCAGTCAAGCGCGGCCTCGCCGGCCGCCTGCGCGAGAGACGATACGTTCCACGGCTGCACCGAGGCGCACATTTTCAGCAGAAAATCTCTGTTTTGGCATATGGCATACCCGAGCCTTGCCCCGGCCATGCCGTACAGCTTTGTGAACGCCCGCAGGATAAACACTCTGTCGTTTATTACAAGCTCAGGTATGAGACTTTTCACTGCGGGGCTATCCGTAAGCTCAAGGAAGCACTCGTCGAGGAAAAGCCACGTTCCGGTCTTCCTGCATCTGGCAAGCAGCCTTCCGAGCAGCCCGGCGTCCACGCTTTTTCCCGTTGGATTATTCGGGCTGCAGAGCATGAGCAGCTCCGTTTCGGGGGTTATTCTTTCAATTACATCCTCCGTTAGGGCAAAGCCGTTTTCGCGGGAAAGATAATAATACTCAGCCTCGCAGCCCGCCGCCGCAAGCGCCGCCTCGTATTCGGAAAACGACGGCACGGGCAGAAGAGTTTTCCCCGGCCTCAGCGCCGCGGCGAACTGGAATATAAGGTCCGCCGCACCGTTGCCGCAGACGATATCGTCCATATCGACGCCGTGGACCTTCGAGAGCTTTTCTCTCAGCTTTCCGCAGTAGGGGTCCGGATATGCCGAAAGGCTCCCGGCCGCCTCGGCAACCGCGCGGATGATCTCCGCGGGAGTACCGAGCGGATTGACGTTCGCGGAAAAATCCAGCTCCACGTCGTTATGATATATGTCTCCTCCGTGCCCGTAGGCGTTGTTCAAAACCATATTCTACCCTCGATCAAAGATACTGCCGCAAGCCCTATAAGCTCAAAGATAACGAGCAGAAAAACACTGGTGCCGTACATCAGTCTGCAGCTACGCGGAATATCCTCCTGCTCAACAGCTCTGTCCGGATCGCCTATGAACGGCTTTTCATAGAGCTTTCCGAAGTAATAGGCGTTGCCCGCCAGCTGTATGTGCAGCGCGCCCGCGCAAACCGACTCCGTCTGCGCGGAATTCGGGCTGGCGTGCTTTCGTCTGTCTCTTTTCCAGATGCGGGCGGCGTTTTTGCCGTCGAACCCGGCTATCGCCGCGGCCGCTATCATTCCCAGCGCGGAAAGCCGCGCGGGGATATAGTTCACTATATCGTCGAGCTTTGCCGGTATGCGCCCGAAATACAAATATCGGTCGTTCTTATAGCCCACCATGGAGTCCATGGTGTTTATCGCCTTGTACATAAAGCCGAATACCGGCCCGCCGAGCATCATCCAAAAAAGCGGCGCTATAACGCCGTCCGACGTATTTTCGGCAACAGTCTCCACCGCGGCCTTTATTACCTGCTGCTCGGATAGATTCTCCGTATCCCTGCCGACGAGCATTCCCACCTGCCGACGCGCCGGATCGAGCCCCTTTTCCCTAAGGCACTCGTATACCTTCATCGCCTCCGTTTTAAGGCAGCGGGCAGCAAATATCTGCCAGCTCATTATACAGCAAACGGCGAAAAACAGCCACCTGTTTATTCTGAAGCAAAGATAAAGTATTCCAAAAGGCAAAGCGCCGCTCAGCAGCACGATGATCAGCGCCATCGTGCCGCCTGCGGCGACAAGTCCTTTATTTGTCTGCGGAAAAGCCTTGCGCAGCTTCTTTTCAAAAAACGATATGCCCTTTCCTATGAGCACAACCGGATGCGGCAGCCAGGCCGGATCTCCCACTATGCAGTCGATAATAAACCCGGCAATGATCGCCAGCATCATGTATTTCACGTTACAGCGTCCTCCTGCTTAAGTTCGTCTATTTTGAGAAACTGCTTTGTTTGTCAGTATATCATATTTCATACAAAATAAAAAGCCGCAGCGATACCACTGCAGCCGTTTTTCTGCGCAAATGTCTTCATCGGCCCATGATCCGTGGGCAGAAGGCTCCGGGCTCAAGCAGGTCTTCTGGCTTGCGTTTCATTGATCCTGCAAAACCTTCCCGGTTTCCCAGTGGTCTGGCTTTCTGCAATCATGCAGGACCTCTACGCTTACAGCGGCGGCACCGCGCGGGACTTGCACCCGCTTCCCTTTTACTGCCCCGGCTTAAAGCCTAAGGCAAAACTCGAACTCTTATTCCATTCCTGTCGATTTTAGCATTCAGTATATGTTCTGTCAATCTTTGAGCGGGTTTCAAGCAAAAAACACGGGGCGGACAGTCAAGTCCGCCCCGTATAAGGTCTTTGGTCTGTTTTTCAGTCCATTTTAGGCAGGCCGGCGAAGCTCTTCTGCAGCTCTTCGTCAGTGGGGATATAATCATCCATAAGGCCGTCGTGGAACTTTTCATAGGCTACCATATCGAAATAGCCGGTGCCGGTAAGGCCGAAGACTATGGTCTTCTCTTCTCCGGTCTCCTTGCACTTCATGGCCTCGTCGATGGCAACCTTTATCGCGTGCGAGCTCTCGGGCGCGGGCAGTATGCCCTCGACTCTCGCGAACTGCTCCGCGGCCTCGAATACGGCCGTCTGCGGTACGGAAACAGCCTCCATGTATCCGTCATGATACAGCTGGGAGAGAGTGGAGCTCATGCCGTGATAGCGCAGGCCGCCTGCGTGGTTCGGAGCGGGAATGAAGCCGCTGCCGAGAGTATACATCTTTGCCAGCGGGCAGACCATGCCGGTATCGCAGAAGTCGTACGCGAACTTGCCTCTGGTGAAGCTCGGGCAGGACGCAGGCTCGACGGCGATGATCTTATAATCCGCCTCGCCGCGCAGCTTTTCGCCCATGAACGGAGCTATGAGGCCGCCGAGGTTGGAGCCACCGCCTGCGCAGCCGATGATCATATCGGGCTTTATGCCGTATTTATCGAGCGCCGCCTTGGTCTCAAGGCCGATCACGCTCTGGTGCAGCAGCACCTGGTTGAGAACGCTGCCGAGCACGTAGCGATAGCCCTCTGTGGAGGTCGCCACCTCTACCGCCTCGGAGATCGCGCAGCCGAGGCTGCCCGTAGTGCCGGGGAACTGCTCGAGTATCTTTCTGCCTACGGCAGTTTCCATCGAAGGGGACGGAGTGACAGACGCGCCGTAAGTGCGCATGACCTCTCTGCGGAAGGGCTTTTGCTCGTATGATACCTTTACCATGTATACCTTGCAGTCGAGCCCGAAGTAGGAGCAGGCCATGGAAAGGGCTGTGCCCCACTGGCCGGCGCCGGTCTCTGTGGTAACGCCCTTGAGGCCTTGCTTCTTGGCGTAATAGGCCTGGGCTATTGCCGAATTCAGCTTGTGGGAGCCGCTGGTATTGTTGCCCTCGAATTTATAGTAGATCTTTGCGGGGGTCTGCAGCTTTTCCTCAAGGCAGTACGCCCTTACCAGCGGGGACGGACGATACATCTTATAAAAATCGATGATTTCCTGCGGGATGGGGATGAACGGCGTAGTGTCGTCAAGCTCCTGCTTTACGAGCTCTTCGCAGAACACTCCGGAAAGCTCCTCGGCCTTCATCGGCTGATGTGTGCCGGGGTTGAGCAGCGGCGCGGGCTTTGTCTTCATATCCGCGCGCATATTGTACCATGCCTTGGGCATCTCCGATTCTTCAAGATAGATTTTGTACGGGATCTTTTCCATTGCTTTTCCTTCCTTTCTTTTTTTGCGGTACGGTTTTTTCCTGCCGACTTGCCGCTCCGGAACTTCAAAAACAAAAAGTCCTGTCTCAGCAAATCTTTTTGCTGGGACAGGACTTGAATCTATCCTGCGGTGCCACCCGGCTTGACGTATTTCTACGCCCACTTTACGCATACTCTCATATGCCGGCCTTTTCTCACGGAGAGCCTTGCTCCGTCTCACATACTCTGGAAGCCTTCGCTTTCATTTCTGCTCGCCCTCAGAAGTCCATTCAGCTTTATTTTTTCTGCCGCGCTTCCACCTGCCGCAGCTCTCTGAAAGAAAAGGGATAAAGCTTACTCACTCTTCTTCAACGGTTTAGCACAATATAGCACTTGGCTTTTTGCTTGTCAAGCACCTTTTTGATTAATCAGCGTTGTATACAAATATTTCCTTTTGATCAGGCCTCTTCTTGTGAACCTATGGATTCCTTCACGGAAACAGTGACCTTCCTGTCGTAGCAGGAGAATATCTCCGAGAGTCTCTCCTTCTTCATCTTCGGCGTGATCAGGCTGACTACCGGCACTATTATAAGTCCGGCCAGCATGCAGAACGCACCGGCGTTTATCGGCGACTGCAGTATCTTCGGGAACGAGCTGCGCGCGAAGATGTTGAGTACCATCACTACCGTGGAGAACAGGAAGCATACCGCGCAGGCCGCCTTAGTTGTGCGCTTCCAGTACAGCCCGTAGAGGAAAGGAGCGAGAAACGCGCCCGCAAGAGCGCCCCAGGAAACGCCCATGAGCTGAGCTATGAACGAAATGCCCGAATTATACTGCACTATTGCGAGTATAGCCGATATCACTATAAATACGGCCACGAGCACGCGCATCAAAAGCAGCTGGCTCTTTTCGCTCATATCCTTTTTCACGCTGTTTTTGAGGAAATCGAGCGTAAGCGTTGAGCTGGAGGTGAGAACGAGCGAGGAGAGCGTAGACATCGACGCCGAGAGCACGAGTATCACGACCACCGCAATAAGTATAACGGGCAGGCTCGAAAGCATCGTGGGAACTATGGCGTCGTAACCTTCCGCGGCTACGTTTATCTTATCGGAGAAAAGCCTTCCGAAGCCGCCGAGGAAATAGCAGCCGCCGGCCACTATCGTGGCGAAGACCGTGGATATTATCATGCCCTTGTTTATGGCCTTTTCGCTCTTTATGGCATAGAACTTCTGCACCATCTGCGGCAGTCCCCAGGTGCCGAGAGAGGTGAGGATCATAACGCCGAGAAGGTTTAGCGGATCCGGCCCGAAGAAAGAGGCGAAAACGCCCGGGGTGGATGAAACCGAAGGATCCGAAACCTTGGCCAGCGAATCGAGCGCCGCCATGAAGCCGCCCTGCCCCTTGAGAACTGCGGCAATAACGGCAATTATACCGGCTATCATTATTATGCCCTGAATAAAATCGTTCACGGCTGTGGCCATATAGCCGCCGGCAATAACGTAAACCGCCGTCAGCACCGCCATGGCTATAACGCAGACGGAATAGTCTATTTTGAACGCCATGCCGAAAAGGCGGCTCAGGCCGTTATAAAGCGACGCCGTGTACGGAATAAGGAAAATGAATATTATTGCAGAAGCTACGAGCTTGAGAGCTCTGCTGTCGAACCGCGCGCCGAAAAACTGCGGCATGGTGGCCGAGCTGAGATGCTGGGTCATTATCCTCGTCCTGCGGCCGAGGACCGCCCATGCGAGAAGCGAGCCGAGAAATGCGTTGGCTATGCCCGCCCAGGTGGCGGCGATGCCGTATTTCCAGCCGAACTGCCCCGCGTAGCCCACGAAGACCACCGCAGAGAAATACGAGGTGCCGTATGCGAACGCCGTGAGCCAGGGGCCGACGCTGCGCCCGCCGAGAACGAAGCCGTTTACGTCCGTTGCCTTTTTGCGGCAGTAGAGGCCGACCGCGATCATTATCCCGAAGAAGATAACCAACAGCAGAGCTTTAATAATTATGTCCATTGTCTTTTCCTCCATTTAACCGGATATGTAATCTATACAGGATCATTCATCTTTTAAAACTTTCTCTCTCCCGCGCGGCGCGGGTATCGCTTTTCGATGCGAAACGCTCTCATAAACAACCTCCTGAAAACAAAAATCCTCTGCGCTCTTCCGAGCACAGAGGACGAAATTACTTCCGTGGTACCACCTCAGTTTACCATGCCCTCGCAGGCACGGCCTCTTGGATACTTTTCATATCCGCAGCGCTTTAACGGGCGCTCCCGGCTTTCTTACTTGCGCCTTTCGCGCTTTCGGATCGCTGCTACGAAGGGTAATTCATCCGCTGCTTTCTTCTGCCTTGCACCGGCCGGCAGCTCTCTGCAAGAAAGGGATCAGCGGCTTACTGATTCTTCGTCAACGCATTTGCCTTTTTCTGTATGGCATATTAACACTTTAAAGTGTAAATGTCAATACCTTTTTCTGTTTTTGTTTTGCCGATAAAAAGCGCTGAAGCGGCCTGTCACGCGAACGGAGTAGTGCTGAAAAAGAACCTGCTTATATCCTCCGGAGAATACTCGCTGTTTTTCATCCACCAGCGCACCGTCTCGGCGAAATCGCATATCATGTGGTTCAGCATATATTCCTTCGGTATGTCCGTTTGTGTTCTGTCAAGCTCTCCCTCAAACACCTTTGCGACATATTCTTTGAAATAGCGCATGAACATCTCCCCGCTCTCGCAGGAAAGTATACGCCTTATGTATCCTCCGCTGTCCCTGAGATGATAGAGGATATGCGTTATTTCATCTTTTATATCGCCCTTCCGAGAGGAGAAATCGTGCGTGCTCTCTCTTTCAAGGTCATTTGAAAACACGTGCTCGAATATTTCCGTGCACAGCTCCTTCAAAAGCTCGTCCTTAGTTTCAAAATGAGAATAAAATGTGCTCCGGCCTATATTTGCCTCATCTATAATCTCCTGCACCGTGATATTGGAATAGGACTTTTCCCCGAGCAGCTTTGTAAAGGCCTCATATATCGCCTGCCGTGTTTTCTTCTGGCGTCTGTCCATAACGTCCTCCCGTACATTTATGCCCGCATGTTCAGTAGCGAACTCCGCAGTCTGTTTGCTTATTGTCCGATGCTTAGTATAACACTATAATCATAATTGAACATATTGTTCTGTATCAGACATATTATACTCTTTTATATCGGCTGTCAACGGGGGGGCATTTTGAAGCGTTTTGTCGACTTTCTTGCAGGCTGGCATATGACTATAATCGGCGGGGTTTTTCTTGCCGCCTCATTCATTCTTCCGCGCGCGGGCCTTCCCGCCGGAGAGTCCTTAGCCTGGGTATGCGTGGTGATTTGCGGCATACCTCTCTTATATCTTGCCCTCTGGCGTATAATTTACAACAAAGGTATAAGCAAAATATCTTCCGCCCTGCTGATTTCCATAGCCATGATCGCAGCTCTGTTTATAGGCGATCTTTTCGCGGCCGGAGAAGTCGCTTTCATTATGGAGATAGGCGCTCTGCTCGAGGACATGACTACGCGCCGCGCGCAAAAGGGCCTCAAAAATCTTCTCTCCCTCTCTCCCGAAACCGGAAGAGTAATACGCGGCGGTATGGATATCATCGTTCCCGTTTCGGAAATAGCCGTAGGCGATACGCTGCGCGTCCTCCCCGGAGAGATCATTCCGGTAGACGGGATCGTAAGCTCAGGCGAAACGTCCGTTGATCAGTCTGTGATGACCGGCGAAAGCCTCCCGGTTGATAAGGCTCCGGGAGACTCCGTCTTCAGCGGCACTCTCAACTGCTTCGGCTCTATAGACATACTGGCCTTCAAAGTCGGCAGGGACAGCTCTCTCCAAAGGCTCATACGTATGGTCGAAGACGCCGAAAAGAACCAGGCTCCAACGCAGCGCATAGCGGATAAATGGGCCAGCCTGCTGGTGCCCATCGCGCTTTTGATAGCGATAGCCGCTTATGTCATAACCGGAGATATCGTAAGGGCCGTCACCGTTATGGTGGTGTTCTGCCCCTGCGCTCTTGTGCTCGCTACGCCTACGGCTGTGATTGCTGCTATAGGGCAGGCCGCCAGGCAGGGCGTAATAATAAAATCGGGCGAGGCCTTGGAAAACATGGGTAAAGCCGGCGTGATGGTTTTCGATAAGACCGGCACTCTTACTTACGGCCGCCTGGAGGTTACAGACGTCATCTCACTTTCCGAGCTGAGCGATAATGAGATCCTTGCGGCGGCGGCCTCAGCCGAGAAACGCAGCGAGCATCCGCTCGGCAAGGCCATAGTCGAGAAGGCAAATGCGGACGGCGTTTCTCTGCCCTCTGCCTCCTCCTTCAAAATGACCTCCGGGCAGGGGATTTCGGCCTTGATAAACGAACGCGAATACTTTTTCGGCAATGAAAAATACATATCGGAGAAGGGTCTGCTTCTCACCGATGCGGCGTCCGCTTCTCTGAAAGCTTTGCGCACGCAGGGAAAGGCGACTGTCATAGCTGCCGATCGGGAGCGGATAATAGGCGTCATTGCTCTCTCGGACGTTATTCGTCCCGAGGCCGCGAACGTGATAAAGCGTCTGTCCAAAATGGGAACAAAAGCGGTCCTTCTCACCGGGGATAACAGAAAGGCTGCCGAATATTTTGCCGCCCAGGCGGGTATTTCGGAAATAAAGTCTGAGCTTCTTCCGGAGGAAAAGGTGGAAAACGTAGCCGCGCTCAAGCAGTCCGGCAAGGTCTGTATGATAGGCGACGGAGTGAACGACGCCCCAGCCCTGAAGACCGCAGACGTAGGCGTGGCCATGGGCGCTATGGGCAGTGATATCGCCGTTGAGGCCGCCGATATCGCTCTGATGACAGACGATCTGTCCAGGCTTCCTTATTTGAAATGGCTCTCCGAAACCGCGGTAAAGACGATCAAGGCCGCCATCACTCTTTCCATGTGTATAAATTTTGCAGCTGTTGCCCTTTCGGTACTTGGCCTTCTGACGCCGACCATCGGCGCTCTCGTACATAACGCCGGCTCATGCCTCGTGGTCCTTCTCGCGGCGCTGCTGTACGACAGAAAATATAAAGCTTAAGCCGCTTAAGAGCCCGGTCCAAAAAGACCGGGCTCTTGAATATAACCGTTTGGATAACCGGTCCTGTCCTTTTCTTCGGCAGGACGCGGTTTTTCTTGTTTCTTCTTTTGACTGCTCTTTCTGTTAGCGGCATGAAGCTACGTATCATCAAAGCCCGTCTCAGGCCTCAGCCTCTGCCGAGTATCATCAAGACTGCGCCGTAGACAACGCTTGCGGTAATGCCGTATACGATGACCGGCCCCGCCACTATAAACATCTTTACCGCCGTACCGGTGATAAAGCCCTCGCTTTTGAATTCGAGCGCGGGCGCCGCCACGGCGTTGGCAAAGCCCGTTATCGGCACGAGGGTGCCCGCGCCGGCAAAGCGTGCTATATCGTCGAATACGCCTATCCCCGTAAGCAGAGCGGCTATAAAAATAATAGTCACAGATACGGCCGTTCCGGCGTCCGTTTCGGTCAGTCCAAGCGATGAATACGCCCACTTCAGGGCCTGTCCGATGCAGCATATGAGCCCTCCCACGGCAAAGGCTCTGAGCAGATTCTTCCCCGCCGGCGATTTTGGCTCCGCCCTTTTCGCATACCGGCTGTATTCCTTATCCGTCATTTTCGTTCCTCCTACGCGCAGAATCTGTGCTTGCCTATTTTCACTATCAGCGGTCTGGACCATATCCATGCGCTCGTAGCCGTGGCGGGATTGAAATAGTATATAGCTCCGCCCGAAGGATCCCAGCCGTTGAGCGCGTCCCTCGCGGCGCTGTAGGCGCTTTCGGCCACCGGCTCGTTGAACTGTCCGTCAGTTATGCATGTAAAGGCGCCCGACTGATAGATCACTCCCGAGAGGCTGTTCGGGAACGAGGGATGCTCCATTCTGTTGAGTACCACCGCGCCTACGGCCACCTGCCCTATATAGGGCTCTCCCCTGGCCTCCGCCGAAATGAGCCGGGCAAGCAGCGCCGTGTCGTTCGATATGCCCGCCGACGCCGTCGATGAGGATATGCCCATCTTCGAAAGAGTCGCCGGGCCGGCTATGCCGTCAGCTTCAAGGCCGTTTTTCCTCTGGAAGCTCTTTACCGCCGCCGTAGTGCGGCTGCCGTAAATGCCGTCTACCGCGTAGCTGTAATATCCCCAGTTTTTAAGTCTGGTCTGTATCTGCTTCACGGTCTCCCCGCTCGAGCCCTGCTTGTATGACGCCGCGTCGGCGCTCTGGAAAAGAAGGATAAGCAGCGAGTTCACCGCAAAGAGGACCGCGAGAGCAAGCGCCAGCTTCTTTTTGTTTCCCATCCCGTTTCACCTTTTCTCGAATGCTTTGACGCTATTTTATGAAGGCTCCTTTCGGCTTATTCTTTTTGACTATATGTAATTATTGCAAATTTTACTCGTCCGGGCTTGCTTTCAGACCGCGAAACGGATAAACTGTTTTTGCGTCGAAATACTTTTGGAGGCTTTCGTTTTATGCGTTTACATATGCCGTTTTCCCGCCGCAGCAGATCGGCGCGGCCAATCTCTCCCCGCCGCAGAAGGCGCCGTCTTTTTATAAAAATCTTCGCCGCGGTCTTATGTGCGGCCATCCTGCTGGCGCTTATAATCTCCGCTCCCAAAAAAAAGAAGGCTGAGCCCGTTCCGGAACAGCAGGTCCAGACTCTTCCCGCGGAGAACACCTCGCTCTCCCCCGAGCCCGCGAAGGAGATAATGCAGACCCCGGCAATAAAGGGAGTGGTCTGCATCGATCCCGGCCACGGCTTCAGCGACAGCGGCGTATACACTCCCCTTCTCGGCTCTCAGAGCGAAAAAGATATCGTCCTCGCAGTTTCTCTTCTTCTGAAAAGCAGGCTTGAAAACGCGGGTTATTTCGTTGTAATGACCCGCGATACCGACTATGACGACCCGACGGGCCTGTACTCCGTTGATTCCGCGGCGAGAGCAGATACGGCGAATCAGAACGAAGCCCAGCTCTTTCTCTCGCTTCACTGCGAATCCTACCCTTCGGATACCTCGCTTTCCGGTGCGCATATCAGTTATGTTGAGGACAGCAGCGAGACCGTTTTGCTTCTGATAAACAGTCTGACCTCCTCCTTTGAAGATGTATTTGGCATTTCGCCCGCCGCAGATGCCAAAACGGAGAAGAGCGCGCCCGCCGTGCTTCGGCGAGCTGATATGACTGCCGCCTTTATCTCTCTGGGATATGTGAGCAATCCGGACGAGGCCGCCGCGCTTCTTACCACGGCCTCAAGAGAAAAGCTCGCCGAGGCGCTTGCCCTTGGAGTCGATAATTATTTCAAAGCGTATGAGGAGTTTGAGGCTGAGAAGTTCGCCGCGGCAAGCGGACAAAGCGACTGATGAAAAACAATAAAAAAAGGAACGGCATGCAGCCGTTCCTTTTTATTTTGCTTTGAGTCAGCGAGCCTTGGAATCGATCTCTTCTGTGATCTGGGCAATGAAGGCGTCGAGTCCCATTGCGCCCTGGTCGCCGCCGGCGCGGGTGCGCACGGAAACCTGGCCGTTTTCGACTTCCTTATCGCCTATGACGAGCATATAAGGTATCTTCATGGTCTGCGCCTCGCGGATCTTCTTGCCGATCTTCTCATTGCGTTCGTCCAGCTCCGCGCGGACGCCCCGGTCGGCAAGCGCCGCGCAGACGCTATCAGCATAAGCGTTTACACGGTCTGTCACGGTAAGGATGCGGACCTGCTCCGGAGCGATCCAGGTCGGCAAATTGCCCATGGTCTCCTCCAGAAGGTAAGCCATGAAACGGTCCAGCGAGCCGAGGATGGCTCTGTGCAGCACGACTGGCGTCTTTTCGCTGCCGTCGCGGTCGATATACTTCAAGTCGAATTTCGCCGGAAGGCAGAAATCCAGCTGGCAGGTGGAGAGAGTGTACTCCGCGCCGACGGCAGGACGGACGTTCACGTCCAGCTTGGGCCCGTAGAAGGCGGCCTCGCCGATCTCCTCGGTGAAATCGATCCCCAGCTCAACGAGCACCTCGCGAAGGGCTGCCTCCGCGCTGTTCCACATCGCGTCGTCGTCATGATACTTGTGCTTGTCTGCCGGGTCGCGCAGGGAGAGGATACAGCGGTAATCTGTAATGCCGAAATCCTTATAGCAGTCAAAGATCAGGTCGCAGACGCGGCTGACCTCGTCCTTGATCTGCTCGGGCGTCACGAACAGGTGCGCATCGTTCTGGCAGAAATGGCGCGCGCGCTCAATGCCCTTAAGAGTGCCGCTGGACTCATAGCGGAAATCGTGAGCGATCTCGCCGATCCGAAGCGGCAGGTCGCGGTAGGAATGAGGACGGCTGGCATATATGCGCATATGATGCGGGCAGTTCATCGGCCGAAGGACGTACATCTCGTCCTCGACCTCCATTGCGGGGAACATGTTTTCTTTATAGTGGTCCCAGTGTCCGGAGGTCTTGTAAAGTTCCACCGTGCCGACGCAGGGCGTCATGACGTGCTGATAGCCCAGACGCAGTTCCTTATCCCGGATATAGTTTTCCAGCTCGCGCCAGACCGTATAGCCTCTGGGAAGGAACATAGGCATGCCGCGGCCGACGAGCTCATCCGTCATAAACAGCTGCAGATCGCGGCCGAGCTTTCTGTGGTCGCGCAGCTTGGCCTCTTCTATGCGGCGCAGGTGGTCGTCAAGGTCTTCCTTATTCGTATAGGCCGTGCCGTATACGCGCTGGAGCATCTTGTTTTTGGAGTCGCCGCGCCAGTAAGCGCCCGTGCAGGAGGTCAGCTTTATGGCGTTGCCCTTGAGCTTGCCGGTATCGTGCAGATGCGGGCCGGCGCAGAGGTCTGTGAAATCGCCCTGCTTGTAGAAGCTCAGCTCCGCGTCCTCGGGAAGATCCTCAATGAGCTGCACCTTGTACGGCTCGTTTCTTCCTTCCATAAACTCAATAGCTTCCGCGCGGTTGAGGGTATACCTCTCGAGGGGGATCCTTTCCTTTATTATCTTCTTCATCTCGTCCTCGAGCTTTTCAAGAACATCGGGCGTGAAGGCCATCTCGCTATCGAAATCATAATAGAAGCCGTCTGCTATGGCGGGGCCGATAGCGAGCTTCGTTTCGGGATAGAGCCTTTTAACAGCCTGCGCCAGCACGTGCGAAGCAGTGTGGCGGAATGCCAGTCTGCCGCCCTCGTCTTCAAACGTGAGCGCCTTGAATTCGCAGTCCTTCTGAGGGACGTAACTCAGGTCTACCACCTTGCCGTCTACGGACGCGGCAAGCGCGGCGCGGGCAAGCTCCTCGGATATGAGCCTCGCCGCGTCATAACAGTTTTTGCCTTCTTCAAGCTCGAGCACCGAGCCGTCGGCCAGTTTAAGTTTGATCATAATTATCCTCCATGCGGCTGCGCCGCTAAATATTATTACTTTTTAAAAATAAAAAGCGCCCCTGAAAACTCAGGGGTGCTGAAATCACGCACGGTCCCACCCTGCTTGTGAAGCTGAAATACCTCTGCTCCGCCGCTCTTTTCCGCTTAACGCGCGGCAACGTCCGCGCCTACTCGCTCTCGCTTTCGGACGGCTGCTCGCGGGAGGTACGCGAAAGCACTTCCGGCAATGGGCGCTCCCAGCTTACGCGCCCAATCTCTGCTGCCCGTGCAAACGCATTGCCCGTTCATCGCTTTTCAAAAATTTAAATCATTCTAACACCGGGTTTTCATTCTGTCAAGATAAACGAAGGCCCGTTTTTCTTTTATTTTTTTATTATCTCGCCTATCAGCAGCGTTATACCGTAAAGCACAGGCTGATGGAGAACGTATACTATCAGCGCGCGGCGGCCTATCGGCGGCAGGAATTTGAATCTCGCGGTATAGAATCTCTCCGGCAGGCGCCCGCTCCTGACTATCCCGCCGAACCACGCGCCGAGCAGAAAAACGAATATCCAGGGCAGTATCGGAAAATAGTCCGCCGAGTAGAAGTCTCGGGTCACAAAGCCGAGCGGCCAGAGCCAGTCAGCCTGCACCGGCGAAAGGCGGCTTGTGAGTATCGCCGTACCGGCAATGAGCGCAATATAAATTGCCGGCGCCGCCCTGTGCGGCAGCCTTTCCCAGAATTTTGCCGTAAAGCCGTAGAATATCATCGAAAAGGCAAGAAAATGCAGCACGCCGAAGAGTATTATCATGTCCATATACCACGTAACGAGCGTGATAATGAGCGCTATTATCGCGGCCTTGAGCCCGCGCCTGACGTTGCTGCGCGAAAAGCGCGAGGAAAGCCCCGACAGGAAGATGAAGCAGCCGGCAAATATGTAGTGCAGTACGTCCAGGATCGGATTTGTGAACAGCCACTCCGGCGCGTTCAGAAACTCCACGAGATCGTACATGAAGTGGTGCAGGACCATGAGAATAACGCAAAGGCCCCGCAGCGCGTCTATGCACTCTATCCTTTTCTGCGGCTTGCTATACATTGAATCTGAACAGGACGACGTCTCCGTCCTGCATAACGTAATCCTTTCCCTCGCTCCGTATAAGGCCCTTTTCGCGCGCCGCATTCATGCTGCCGCATTCCTTGAGCACGTCGAAGGAGACGGTTTCCGCGCGGATGAAGCCGCGCTCTATATCGGAATGTATCTTCCCGGCGGCCTTCGGCGCCTTGGTGCCCTTCTTTATAGTCCAGGCGCGCACCTCGTCAGAGCCGCAGGTCAAAAACGATATCAGGCCGAGCAGCTCATATGAGCTCTGGATGAGCCTGTCGAGGCCGGACTTTTCAAGCCCCATCTCCTCGAGGAATATTCCGCGCTCATCCTCCGGAAGCTCTATTATCTCCTGCTCCGTTTTGGCGCATATCGGCAGCATCGCCGAGCCTTCCTTTTCCGCAAATTCCTTCACGCGCCGGCAGTATTCGCTTTTTTCAACGCCGTCTGTCATAGTCTGCTCGTCTACGTTTGCAACGTATATTACCGGCTTTATGGTAAGCAAATCGCTTGTGGCGATAAGCTCCATCTCGTCCTCGCTTCCATCAAACGAGCGAGCGCTTTTGCCCTCGTTCATATGCTCGTAAAGGCGCTCAAAAACCTCCGCCTCCTGGAGGAATTTTTTATCGCCCTTGCCCGCCTTTTTAGCCTTGTCTATCCTTCTCTCGACCATTTCCATATCGGCCATTATGAGCTCGAGATTGATTATATCTATATCGCGCAGAGGGTCCGTTCCGCCCTCGACGCTTATTACGTTATCGTCGTCAAAGCAGCGGACTACGTGAACTATCGCGTCCGTCGCGCGGATATTGCTCAGGAATTTGTTTCCGAGCCCTTCTCCCTTGGACGCGCCGCGCACGAGGCCTGCTATATCAACTAACTCTATAACAGCCGGAGTATACTTTTTCGGCGAATAGAGCTCCGCGAGAAAATCAAGCCTCTCGTCCGGCACGGATACCACGCCGACGTTCGGGTCTATCGTGCAGAACGGATAATTCGCCGATTCCGCGCCGGCGTTCGTAAGCGCGTTGAAAAGTGTGCTTTTGCCTACGTTCGGCAATCCGACGATACCTAATTTCATATATGATCACATCTCCTTAGCTTCTCTGCTGTAACAAACTATACCACACCCGGTCTTTTTTCTCAACACTGCATTTAATCCGGGCTCACATTTATCGCACCGTTCGTAAATAAAACATTCTTCTGCCGAAAAGGTGTTATGCCCGAACTATACTTACAATTAGCAATAATAATTTATTGCTCTTTTACTTAAAAGCGGTTATACTGATACAGAAAAGCTTAAAAGCAGGGAGGAATAAAAATGTTCAATTATACAGGGAAAGTAGTTGCCATCACCGGCGCGTCTTCCGGGCTCGGAAAGCAGATGGCCGAGGGCTATGCCCAGTGCGGCGCCGATCTCGTCATTATGGCCAGAAGAATCGAAAGACTCGAAGCCAGCGCAAAGGAATGGGAAGAGAAATACGGCGTACAGGTCCTTCCTGTCGCCTGCGATGTTACAAACACCGAATCGATCAACAACGCGATCGCCGCTGTTGACGCAAAATTCGGCCACGTGGAAGTGATTGTAAACGACGCCGGCGGCGAGAGAGGCACCGGCACGGCTCTGGTAGATTATAAAAAGGAAGACTGGGAATATACGCTGAATCTGGACCTCACCTCCGTTTTCGAGGTCACCAAGATCTTCGCCGGCTATATGAAGAAGAACATCGAGGCCGGCAAGCAGACCTACGGCCGCGTTATCAATATCGCTTCCATCTACGGTCTCGTAGGCAACACCGCGATCCCCACCATCGCATACCACGCCACCAAGGGCGCTGTTGTAAACTTTACCCGCGGAGCCGCGGCGGAGCTTGCAAAGCTCGGTATAACAGTTAACGCGATATGCCCGGGTTATTTCTATACGGAGCTCACCACGGAAACTCTTGACTCCGAGTACTTCCAGAATTTTGCCAAGCAGTCAGTTCCCATGGCCCGTTACGGCAACTGGGGCGAGCTGAATCCCGCGGCGATCTTCCTCGGCGCCGAAGAATCCAGCTATGTCACCGGCCAGTGCATCGCCGTTGACGGGGGCTACACCTGCGTATAAACGCCGTTTTTACAGTATAAAAGAGCCGTACCGGATGCCCATTCACATCCGGTACGGCTTTTTTTATTATCGTAAATACCTGTACAGTCAGCTGTCCTTACGGCTCCGATCTGTCGCTTTCGATCCCGGCTGCGGGAGCGGCATTATCCGCGCCCGGAAGCATGCGATTTTTGAGGAGATATTCAAAGGTCTTCCCGTCCATTACCTCATGCTCGAGCAGGTATTCCGCGGTGGTCGTAACTATATTGGCGTTTTCCTTCAGTATCGTTTCGCAGCGTCCGTAGGCCTCGCCTATTATGCGGCGCACCTCGTCGTCTATCTGCGCGGCCGTTTTCTCCGAATAGCCCTTCTGCTGCGCAAAATCGCGGCCAATAAAGACCTCTCCGGAGCTGTTTTCAAAGGATATAGGCCCGAGAGTATCGCTCATGCCGTACTTTGTCACCATGGCGCGGGCTATAGATGAGGCGCGCTCGATATCGTTTGATGCACCTGTGGAGATATCGTTGAGCATCAGCTTTTCGGATACCCTTCCGCCGAGCAGGGAAACGATAGAGTCCATCATCTCAAGGCGCGAATTGAAGCTCTTATCCTCTTCCGGGAGGAATATCGTCATTCCGCCGGCCATGCCGCGCGGGATTATGGATATCTGGTGCACCGGGTCGTGATGCTCAAGATTGCCTATAACCACGGCGTGCCCCGCTTCATGGAAAGCAGTGAGCTTGCGTTCCTTTTCGGAAATGACCTTGCTCTTCTTTTCCGGCCCGGCGATGACCTTTATCATCGCGTCCTCTATATCGTCCATGGTTATGAAGCGCTTGAGCCTTCTCGCCGCAAGCAGCGCCGCTTCATTCATAAGGTTTTCGAGATCCGCGCCCGTAAAGCCCGTGGCTGTTTTTGCAATAACTCCGAGATCGACGTCCTCAGCGAGCGGTTTATCCTTGGAATGAACGCGCAGTATCGCCTCTCGGCCTTTTATATCGGGAAGGCCGACGAAAACCTGCCTGTCGAATCTGCCCGGACGCAAAAGCGCGCGGTCAAGTATATCGGGGCGGTTCGTCGCCGCCATAACAATGACGCCTTCGTTGCTCCCGAAGCCGTCCATCTCCACGAGGAGCTGGTTAAGAGTCTGCTCGCGCTCGTCGTGGCCTCCGCCGAGACCCGCTCCGCGCTGACGGCCTACGGCGTCTATCTCGTCTATGAATATTATAGACGGAGCGAGCTTCTTCGCCTGGTCGAAGAGATCGCGTACTCGCGAGGCGCCTATGCCGACGTAGAGCTCTACGAAGTCCGAGCCGGAGATGGAGAGAAACTGCACTCCCGCCTCGCCTGCAACGGCCTTCGCTATAAGCGTTTTGCCCGTGCCCGGAGGGCCAACAAGGAGAACTCCCTTGGGTATTCTCGCGCCGATATCGGTAAACCTCTTCGGGTTTTTAAGAAACTCCACTATCTCCTGCAGCTCGGCCTTTTCCTCAACCGCGCCCGCAACGTCGTTGAAGGTCACCCTCTTTTTCTCGTCGCTGCCAAGGCGGGTCCTGGCCCTGCCGAATTTCATTGCCGTTTTGTCGCTTCCGCCGCCGGCGCTGCGGTTGATTATGAACGACATAAGGACTACAAAGATAACAATGAGCAGCAGATACAGCAGATACGGCAGCCACCACGGAGTCCCGCGGCCGGCGTCGTAGTCGTAATCCGTGAGTATACCCTCTTCATACTGCCGCGTTATCTCTTCTCCGAGATCGTTATAAAACAGCGAAAGGCTGTAAAGCTTATGCGTAACGGTGATGCTGCCGTCATACGCCTCGCGCAGAGTCAGTATCAGCTGATCGTTGTCAAGCACGAAATACTCCACCTTTTCCTGCTCGAAAAGGCGGCGCACCTCGGAATAGCTTATATTCTTGGATCTGTCGCGCGAAAACAGGATGAATACCGCGGCAAGCAGTACCACGAACACCACGATATAAAACCCTATATCACGCTGGCGTTTTGCCGGTTGTCTGTTCAAATGCACACTTCCTTACTTTGCCCGGGCGAGTCCGGAACGGATTTTGCGGTTTATCGTTCTCAGCTTTATTTCGTATAAACTTCCGGCTTGAGAACTCCAATATACGGAAGGTTTCTGTATTTTTCGTCGTAATCAAGGCCGTAGCCGACTACAAAGCGGTTCGGAATATCGAAGCCGCTGTAATCCGCCGTAAGCGGCACCTCGCGCCTTTCCGGCTTATCGAGCAGAGTGCATATCCTCACCGAAGCCGGGCGACGGTTCCTGAAGTAGTTTATAAGATAATTAAGGGTACGGCCGCTGTCAAGTATATCCTCGACCACAAGGACGTCCTTCCCCTCTATGTCGGCATTGAGGTCCTTTGTTATTTTTACGGCGCCGGAGGTCTTGGTATCTCCGCCGTAGGAGGAAACAGCCATAAAATCCACCTGACAGGGGAGCTGTATTTTCCTTACAAGGTCGGCCATAAATACGAACGAGCCCTTAAGTACCCCGATTATGAAAAGATTCTTCCCCTCATAGTCTCTTGTTATCTGCTCCGCGAGCTCAGAAACGCGCCCGCTGATCTCCGCTTCCGATAAAAGTATGCTCTCAATATCGTTTTTCATATCTGTTCCTCCGAAGATTTTATTTCTATTATCACGGCCTGCTCTCCTGTTTCCGCTGTTTTTCCGGCGTCTGCGCCGAATCCGGAAACAGCCAGCACGCCCTTATCATCCGCTATTATCGGCACGAGCTGCCTCCTGGCAGCCGGTATCTTCCTTTCAATGAAAAGCTTTTTAAGCGATTTTCTTGCCGCCTTCTTCGAGAGTCTTATCTCATCTCCCGTTTTCCGCGGTCTTACTATTATCTCTCCGCTTATTGCCTCCGGACGCAGGTAAAAAATATTCTTTCCGCTTTTTCCCGCCTCTCCACGCGATACCTTCACGCTGAAATCCGTCCCCTGTATCTCTCTTTCTTCGCCGGGCAGTATGGAAAACGCCGCGAAGGCAGACTTCTTTTCGCCTCTTGCCGCGGTTATTATACCGTACTCGCGCCTTACCTTTACTCCCCGGCCCACGTCCGCCTCGGCAGACGGCTTCGGATTTTCGAGCAAAGCCTCCATCGCGGCCACCTTTGCCGCGTCGGCGCGGCCTCCCGCGCCCTCGGCGAGCATCTTCAGCGCCCGCGTGCGCAGCGCCCCCGGGGCTTCAAGCAGAGTCTTTACCTCTGCCTTTCCGCCGCTTATCAGCTTTTCAGCCTCGGCGCTGAGGTATTCGTCGTCCCGTCTGCAGAGCTCGGCGGTCCTTGCCGCCTTCTCATAAAAATCCGGGCAGAGCTCAAGCAGCGCCGGCAGCACGCCGTGGCGCACACGATTGCGCATGTAATCGTCCTCAAGGTTGCTTGAATCCGTTACGTAGCCGAGCCCTCTTTCGGCGAGATAAGCCTCTATCTCGTCGCGCGTCACGCAAAGCAGCGGCCTGATGAACCTTCCGCGAACGGGCGGTATCCCGCCCATGCCGCGCGTTCCCGCACCGCGCATGAGATTCAAAAGAAGCGTTTCCGCGTTATCGCAGGCATTGTGCGCCGTGGCAATTTTCTGCGCCCTGAGTTTCTCGGCCGTTTCCTCCAGAAACGCGTAGCGCAGCTCGCGCCCCGCCTCTTCCGTGCCGAGCTTTTTCTCCTTTGCGTAAGCCGCCACGTCTCCGCGCCCCGATATGAATTCAACTCCCAGGCCCGCGCAGAGCTCGCGGCAGAACTCCTCGTCTCTGTCCGCCTCCTGCCCGCGGAGGCAGTGGTTGAAATGCGCCGCGCAGACGCTCACTCCCATTTCTCTTAAAACAGAAAGCAGGCATACGGAGTCCGCTCCGCCAGAAAGCGCGCAGAGTACCCTTGCGCCCTCCGGGAGCATATCGTGTTTTTCCGCGTACTGCGCAACTTTATTCTTCATCGTACCTCGTCTCAAGCGGCGCGAAGGTGGTAAACTCCGGCAGCCACGCCAGCTTCACCGTTCCCGTCTCGCCGTGGCGGTTTTTAAGTATGATGCATTCGGCGATATTGCGATTTTCAGCCGAATCCTTAACGTAATAATCATCCCTGTAAAGGCCAATGACCACGTCGGCGTCCTGCTCTATCGAGCCCGACTCGCGCAGGTCCGAAAGCAGAGGGCGCTTATCCTGCCTGGCCTCGTTCGCACGGTTGAGCTGAGAGAGGCATATGACCGGCACATTGAGCTCCTTTGCCATTATCTTCATCATTCGGCTTATATCGCTCACTGCCTGCACCCTGTTTTCCTGGGAGCGGCCTTTCCCGTCGGCGCTCTGCATAAGCTGCAGATAGTCGACTACCACCATGCCCAGGTTCGGCAGTCTTCTGCACTGCGCGTTCATATCCGAAACGCTTATGGTCGGGTTATCGTCTATCATCAGGTCCGTGGCGCTTATGGAAGCGGCAGCCGCCGCTATCCTCTTCCACTCGCTCGCCTGCAGGCGCCCCGTGCTCAGCTTCTGGCTGTCCACCTGCGCTTCGCTCGAAACGAGGCGCATGGCGAGCTGCTCGCGCGACATTTCGAGCGAGAAGATCGCTATCGTCTTGCCTGTAGCCTTTCCCACGTTCAGCGCTACGTTGAGCGCAAAGCTCGTTTTTCCCATGCCGGGGCGCGAGGCCACAAGCACAAGATTCGAATTCTGCAGCCCGAGTATCTTTCGGTCCACCTCCGGGAGACCTGTGGATACTCCCGGCAGGCCGCCGTTGTTCTTCGCCGCCTCTCTGAGCTGCTCGTATACCTCCACCATTACCGCCGATACGGGCTTGAGCCCGCCTATAGAGCGGTCTTTCCTTATGCCGTATATCCTTTTTTCCGCCGCTTCGAGCACGGCCCCGGCCTCTCCTCCGTCCATCGCCATAACGTTTATTTCGGAGGCGGTCGCCGCGATGCTGCGCAGCAGCGAATTATTGCGGACTATCGCCGCATATTCCAGCACGTTCACCGTGGTCGGCGTTATCTCCATAAGCTCGCGCAGATATCTCTCCGTGCCGTCGTTGGCGCAGCCGCGCACGCGCATCTGCTCGAGCACGGTCACAGCGTCTATAGGCTGCGAGTAGTTGAACATGGAAAATATGGTTTCAAACATCTCTCTGTTCGCGGATATATAAAAATCCTCCGCCTTTACCGCGCCTATAACGTCGGCAACGCACCGCGAATCTATAAGCATAGAGCCCAGCACGGCCTGCTCGGCCTGCGTATTGTGGGGCATCATTCTTGATGTCAGCTCGTCCATAATCTCTCCGCTCCCGCGGTCACTTTTCTTCCGTGACTACCAGATGTATAGTTCCGTTTATTTCGTATCCGAACTTGCACTTTACCTCGTAGCTTCCGAAGGCCTTTATGGGCTCTGCCTGGACTATCTTGTTCTTTTCGAGCTCTATCCCGTGCTGCTCAAGCAGAGCGTCCGCTATTTCCTTGGAGGTCACCGAGCCGAAAAGACGGCCTGCCGCGCCCGCCTTGGCGGGAATGCGGACTATGCAGCTCTCGAGCTTCTTCGCCGCTTCTCTCGCCTCCGCCTTCTCTCGCTCTATCTGCGCGAGCCTCGCCTTTTCCTGAAGCTTCATCGTATTGAGATTATCGGCCGTAGCCTCCACCGCGAGCTTGCGCGGGAGAAGATAGTTCCTGGCATATCCGTCCGATACGTTTATCATCTGCCCTTTTTTGCCCTGGCCCTTAACGTCCTGCTGTAAAATAACTTTCATCTTTCTCTCTCCTTTCACTGCTTTTCTTCCGCAGGCGCGGAAGTGCAGAAATCTATACTTGCCAGGAGATCCGGAAGCACCTGGGATGGCGTCCTGTCGGCTATCTGTGCGCCGGCTGTGGATTTATTTCCGCCGCCGCCGAGCCTTTCGAGGACCATCTGCACGTTCAGATCTCCTATCGATCTGGCTGAAATGCCCGTAGTATGCTCGTCTATGGCAAATACCACGAACGAGGCGCTTATGCCGTAAATATTCAGCAGCTCATCCGCCGCCTTCGCGGCAACGGTCCTGTCCACCGGCTCGTCGCGCACAGCCAGCACCGTTCCCCGGCCGTACTCCTTCGCGTTTTGTATGATGCTGTATTTTTCTATGGTGCTGCCGAGGTCGCTCTGCAGAAGTATCTTGACCTCTGTAGTGTCCGCTCCCGCCCTGCGCAGGAAGGCCGCGGCCTCAAAGGTGCTGCCGCCGGTGCGGAGAGTGAAGTTCTTAGTGTCGAGCATTATTCCGGCAAGCAGCGCCTCCGCCTCGCAGCGCAGTATATCGTTTTTATCTATCTGGTACTGGAGCAGCTCCACGACCAGCTCTGCGGCTGAGGAAGCATATGGCTCATGGAAATTGAGCGTGGCGTTGTCTATATGAGTGGCCGCGCGGCGGTGATGGTCGATTATGACTATCTTGTTGCAGCTTGAAAGAAGATCCGGAGAATCCGTCTGCTCCGGTCTGTTCGTATCCACTACCACGAGAACGCTCTTGCCGTCTATCTCCACTATGGCGTCCTGCGGAGTAATAAAGGTCTCCGCGTATTCCGGAGTTTTCATTACGTTCTTTATAAGCTGGCCGGCAACCGTGGTTTCCGGGTCTACTACTATCCTTGCTCTCTTTCCGAGCTTTCTTGCCAGGCAGCATACGCCGACGGCAGCGCCGACAGAATCAAGGTCTGACTGCTTATGCCCCATAACAAATACCGACGAGGCGTCGCTGAGGAGCTTAACAAAAGCGTTCGCCATTACCCTCGATTTTACCTTTGTGCGCTTCTCCATCTCCATGGAATGCCCGCCGTAGAACTCGAAGCCCAGCCTGTTTTTCACTACCGCCTGGTCTCCGCCTCTTGAGAGAGCCATTTCTATCGCCAGCGTGGCAAAGGCATAATCCTCCGCCATGTCCGCTCCGTCCCGGCCGATGCCTATGCTCAGCGTCGCCGGTATGCCTCCGGCGCCCTTTATCTCGCGCACTGAATCGAGCAGCGAAAATTTATCCGCCACGAATTCGCTCATATATCTGCTCTCAAACACGAAAGCGTACCTGTCTCTGTCGTACTTGCAGAGAAGGCCTCCGCAGGGAGACGACCAGGCGTTTATTTTTTCATCTATCTGCGCCAGAACGGCCGATTTCTGAGCGTCGCTCGCAGTCTTAAAGAGCTCCTCGTAATTGTCTATCATTATTATCGCCGTGACCGGGCGGGAGTTTTCGTATTCGTCTTTTACTTCGGCAAGCTCTGTTATGTCCATCCAGTAGGTGGTGCAGACAAGGCCTCCGTTTTCATCGCCGTTTTCAGCGCGCGCCACGCTCCCGTAGACCCTGTATCTTCTGCCGCGCAGCTCAACGAGCTGCGGGCATTCGTTTCTGCCCTCGAGCAGCCACTTCACCGAGAAGCCCGGAAGTATATCCTTGAGCCTCGTTTCGAAAACGTGCTCTCTGTCGCCTGTTATTCTCAGGAAATCCTCGTTGCTCCAGAGGACCTCTCCGTCCGCCACGCGGAACATCACCGTCGGCAGTGGGAAATGCGTCAGCGCCTCCTTGGTGGTCTTATCCAGCTCGTAGGAAACGGATTCCATGTATTTTATTATCTCTCTGCGGCGGCGCACCGCGCTCACGCGCGAATAGGCGAACAGCACAACTACTATTGCTATCTCCGCTACTGCAAGCCTCCATTCAAAGAAGACCGATGCGATGGCGAATATTACAAGGACTATGAAATAAAGCCGCATGGACGGTTCTGTTATACGCGAAAACTTCTTATTCATCCCAGCATCTCTTTTCTGCTTTTTATCAACAGCGTATTATATCCCTACTATATTAGAGTATTATACCAAAGAATACCCGGCAGTACAACAACAAATTAAATAAGCTCCGGGGCCCCTGTCCCAGGCGTTTTTAAGCCTCTTTACAAAACGCGGAATCTGGTGTATAATCCTCATGCTCCATTATGGAGTAATTTGCGCTGCATCCCTTAAGGGAGCAACAGCAGGAGGTAATTTAATATGAAAAGCTATCGCGATCTCTCTGCGAGGACAAAACGTCTGACTGTCCTCGCCCTGCTGACGGCTATAGTCGTTGTACTGCAGCTCGTCGGCTCGTTCATCCGCTTCGGCCCCTTCTCGATCTCTCTCGTGCTGGTGCCGATAGTCATCGGAGCCGCCATCTGCGGCCCGGCAGCCGGCGCATGGCTGGGCTTTGTGTTCGGCCTTGTGGTTCTTCTCTCGGGCGATGCCTCCGCGTTTTTGACAGTAAACGCTTTCGGCACCATCCTCACCGTCCTCGTCAAGGGTGCAGCGGCAGGCTTCCTGGCCGGCCTCGTCTACTCCATTCTTGAGAAGAAAAACCGCTATCTGGCAGTGATCGCCGCGGCTATAGTATGCCCGGTGGTAAACACGGGCATTTTCCTTCTCGGCTGCCTGGCGTTCTTTATGCCGACCATTACCGCCTGGGGCGAAAGCCTCGGCTACTCGGACGTAGGCAAGTACATGATCCTCGGCCTTGTCGGAGCGAACTTCCTCTTCGAGCTTGGCGCGAACATCATCCTCAGCCCCATCATACTCCGCCTTATCAACATCAGAAAAAAGAGTTAAGGAGCGCGTAACATGATTCTTGCTCTCGATATCGGCAATACCAACATAACCGTCGGCGGCATAGACGAGGAAAAGATCCATTTCCTCGCCAGGCTTGTCACGCTCAGAGACAAAACCAAAGACGAATACGCCATTAATCTCAAGGATCTCATCGAGATACATAAATTCACCACGCACGATATTGAGGGCGCAATAGTCTCCTCCTCTGTGCCTGAACTTGAGAGCACCTTCTCGAGCGCTATAGAGCTGCTTACCGGGCGTACGCCCGTCGTTGTCGGCCCCGGTCTGAAGTCCGGCCTGAACATACGGATAGACAATCCCGCTCAGCTCGGATCGGACCTTGTTGTGGGCGCGGTCGCCGCTCTTGATGAGTATAAGACGCCGCTCATCCTTTTCGATCTCGGCACGGCAACGACCGTCTCCGTTATAGATAAAAACCGCTTTTTTCTCGGAGGCCTGATATTCCCGGGCGTCTATGTCGCGCTCGAGGCTCTTTCATCGAAAACCTCTCAGCTGCCGCGCATAGCGGTGGAGGCGCCGAAAAGCATAATCGGCACGAACACGATAGACAGTATGAAAAGCGGCGCCATCTACGGCAACGCCTCCATGGTTGACGGTATCATAGACCGCATCGAGGAGGAAATAGGTGAAAAAGCCACTGTCGTCGCGACCGGCGGCATAGCCTACCGCATAGTGCCCCACTGCCGCAGAAAAGATATCATCCTTGATGATAACCTGCTGCTCAAGGGCCTGCTGCTGATTTACCGGAAAAACGTAAAATAACAGATAAAAAGCCTGCCGCTTTAAACGGCAGGCTTTTTTTATCTCTTGTTTTCAGTCGTCAGGGCAGGTGAAGCCGTATACGTCGTCCAGCATGCGCAGGACTCCCTTGTGGTGCCCGTTGTCGAACGGCTCCACGCGAAGCGTCCCCTCGCGCAGGCCCTTGAGCGCCTCAAGTATATGGCCGAGAACGTCCTTGCCCACCTCATAGTTCTCTCCGTGGCAGACGTAGATCTTCTTTATCTCGTCCATGGCCATGAGTCTTTTGATGCTGGCCTCGAAATCATCTATATCCGATGAGCCCTGGATGAAGAATATCGGGCCGACCTCTACCATATCGCCGGCAAAGAAGCAGCCGGTCTCTCTTTCAAGTATCCCTATGCTGCCGGGCGTATGGCCAGGAATGGAGATGACTTCGAGAACTCTCCCGCCGAGGTCGAACTTGAAGCCCTCGTTCACCGGGATCGCATACGGGCGCTTTTTTTCCGAGAGCAGCGGCATATCCGCCTCGCCTAAATAAAAGTTGCCGAATCTGACGTTTCCGCCCATATGGTCGGAATGTGCGTGCGTGTTCACTACCGTGACCGGCAGCGGCGTTATCGTTTTGATTATCGCCGGCAGATCCTGATCGTCGTGTCCGGTATCGATCAGGAGGGCTCTTTCCTTGCCTACTACGAGAAATGCGCTGGAAAACTCGGGATAAACGTTCCAGATGTCGTGCTCATATTTTACCGGTGGCAGCATTTCAGTCCTCTCCTTTTTTTAATATTCCGCGCTTCCCACTGTGCGCGGGTGGGGGATGACGTCGCGTATGTTCGGTATTCCCGTAAGGTACATTATCATTCTCTCAAAGCCGAGACCGAAGCCCGCGTGGCGAGCACCGCCGAAACGGCGCAGATCGAGATAAGCCTTATAATCCTCCGTCTTCATGCCGAGCTCTTTAATGCGCGCCTCGAGGATATCGAGCCTTTCCTCTCTCTGGCTGCCGCCTATTATCTCGCCGATGCCGGGCACGAGGCAGTCCGCCGCGGCGACGGTCTTTCCGTCGTCGTTCAGGCGCATATAGAAGGCCTTTATTTCCTTGGGATAGTCGGTCACAAATACCGGCTTGCCGAAGTGCTTCTCCGTAAGATATCTTTCGTGCTCCGTCTGCAGATCGCAGCCCCAGTATACCGGATACTCGAACTGATCCTTGTGTTTTTCGAGCTCAGCGACAGCATCGGTATACGAGATGCGGGCAAAGTCGGAGTTCACTATGCTCTCGAGCCTTGCGCGCAGGCCCTTGTCTATAAAGCTGTTGAAGAAATCTATCTCGTCCGGGCAGCGCTTGAGGACATAGGCTATTATATATTTTATCATCGCCTCGGCCACTTCCATATCGTCCTCAAGGTCGGCGAAGGCCATCTCCGGTTCTATCATCCAGAACTCGGCGGCGTGGCGCTGAGTATTTGAATTCTCGGCGCGGAAGGTAGGCCCGAAGGTATATACGTCTCCGAAGGCCATGGCGAAGTTCTCTGCGTTGAGCTGGCCGGAAACCGTAAGGTTGACGCTCTTGCCGAAAAAGTCCTTCGAATAATCCACCTGGCCGTCCTCTGTGAGAGGAATGTTCGCCGGGTCCATCGTAGTAACGCGGAACATCTCGCCCGCGCCCTCGCAGTCGCTTCCTGTGATTATCGGAGTATGGATATACACGAAGCCGCGCGACTGGAAAAATTCATGTATGGCCGCGGCGGCCGCGCTGCGCACGCGGAAAACCGCGGAAAAGGTATTTGTCCTGGCGCGGAGATGCGCCACCGTGCGCAAAAACTCCATTGAATGGCGCTTTTTCTGCAGCGGATAATCCGGCGAGGAAGCGCCCTCCACGGTTATTTCGGCAGCGCGCAGCTCGAGCGGCTGCTTTGCCTCCGGAGTAAGGATCACTTCGCCCTTTACTATGAGAGCCGCGCCAACGTTCTGCCGGGCTATTTCGCCGTAATTGGCGAGCTCTTCGGCCGAAAAGACGACCTGCAGGTTCTTAAGGCAGCTGCCGTCGTTAAGCTCTATAAAGCCGAAGGTCTTCATATCGCGCAAAGTGCGCACCCATCCGCAAACCGTTATCTGCCGGCCGGTGAAGCTCGCGCCGTCGGCAAATATCTGCGCTATTCTTTCTCTCTTCATTTTCTTTGCCTCCAGATTTCCGCAAAACGGAAACTATGATTAATATGATAATGGTTTATTATACTCTCACTCTCCTGCCTTTTCAAGAGGCAGCTTTCCGCGCCCGTAAAAGCGGCGGCACGGCTCATAGGCCGTGCCGCACTTCATTTTTCTTCCCTGTCCGCCCGGCGCACGAGCTTTTCGCAATCCGCGCAAAGCTCCTCGGCCATCTCGGGCGAGGATGCCTCGCAGCGTATAAAAAGGCTCCTGCCCGCCGCGCTCGGCGCTATATTCACCCTTCCCGCCGGAGGAAAAAGCGTTACGCCGTGTGAAAAATCCGCCGCCGGCCCGTTGGTCTTTTCCGATATGGAGCCCATGACCCTCGGCTGCGGCGAATAAAGCGCCACCTCGCGGCAGGCGGTATAGAATTCCGGCAGCGCGCGGCACAGCGCCTTCAGGCTTTTCCCTCTGTGAGCCATGGCTCCGGCTATCCTCGCGGCGGCGAATACCGCGTGCCTCAGCCATGGCTGGCGTTCATACAGCTGCCTGGCCTGCTGGCCGTCGCGTCCCAGGCGGAGAAGCTGCGCGCCCCTGGCGCGCGCGATTTCGTCCAATACTGCAGGTGCCAGAAACGGCGCCGCCGCGCGCTTATCTCCCGAGCCGCTTTCGAATTCGAGCAGAACGAGCAGGGCTGTCAGCTTTTCGGGAGAGATATACTTCCCGTCCTCGTCCGCCGCGGATATGGAAAAGCCTCCCTCTGATACCGAAAACTCCGGCACGCCGCTTCGCCGGTCAAGCACGGCGCAGCCGAGCTCCGAAAGCGCGGCGCGCAGAGTCCTCGCCTCCTCTCCCCGTCCGCGCACGGCTATCGCCGGGCTTTCTCCCTCGCGCCTGCCCGGAAAGACCGCGCACGAAACCGCGGCGGAAATATACGCCGAGCGCGTGCCGTATACCCGCGCCGTCCCTCCGCAGAAGGAGGGCAGGCGCGGCGCGCCCTCTGAGTTTTCCAGCTTCCTTTCGGCAGAGCGCGGAAGCTCTCCTCCCCGCTCGCCGAAAAACCAGAGCTCGTTTGCCTCGCCTTCGCGCCTTATGAAAACCGAAAGCGGCACTCCGTGCAGCGATGCGGCGAAGGCGGCTTCAGCCGGAAACGCGGCGTCCGTCCTCAGTACGTCCGCCCCTCCCGAGCAGGCTCCGGCCGCAAAGGACTCCGCGCACACCCGCACGTACTCTCCCTCTCCGTTCGATACGCCCACGGCCGCCGCCTCGAGCGCGCAGCGTAGCCCGAGCTGCATGCATTTCTGCGGCAGAAAAACCTCGCCGCCGGGCGAGCGCATCACTCCCCCAGCCTCAAAGCGCGGCATCCCTCCGGAATACCCGCTACGCATATCCTCAAGGAGCAGCTCTCCGTCTCCGAGCCGGCAGCGCGGCCATATTTTCACTCCCTCGCCTATAACGCAGCCCCGCCCTGCCGAGCTGCCCGCGCCCATGACGCTTCCGGGCCGCATTTCGCTGCCCGCGCCGAGCGAGGAGCCCCTGCAGAGGATAGCTCCGTTTACCTCGGCCCCGGAGCCTGCGCTTGCTCCGTAGAGCACGCTGCGCTCTATCATCGCGCCGACTCCCACGCTGCTCCCCTCGCCTATCGCGGTATACGGACCTATCACTGCGCCCGGAGCAATACTCACATTTTTGCCTATGAAGCACGGCGGCATTATCCTCACGGCCTCCGGCAGCTGCGAATCGCAGTATAAGCCCGCCCTCGCGAGCCGCGGCATGCTCAGCTTCAGCCTGCCGTCCAAAACGTCCCGGTGGCAGCGCAGATAGGCCTCTGGGCTTCCTATATCGTGCCATACTCCCTCCGGTTCTATCCCGAAAAGCTTTCTCCCTTCCTTCAGCATCCTTGGGAAAACGTCCGCAGCGAAATCGCACGGCTCGCCCTCCGGGATCAGCTCAAATATCCGGGGAGAAAGAAAATAAATCCCTGTGTTTACCCTGTCCGTAGCGACGTCAGCGCGCGCAGGCTTTTCGGAGAACGCCGTTATTTCTCCGCTTTCTTTCGTTATCACAAGGCCGTACTCCGTGGGCTCCGTACAGCGCGAAAGGACAAGAGTCGCTTCCCCGCCAAGGCGCTTGTGCTCAGCCATGCACGCGTGCAGATCGTATGAGCATACCGCGTCTCCGGAGATCACGATAAAATCCTCATCTCCCGCAAAGTCGCGGCAGGCGCCCACTCCCCCCGCCGTTCCCAGCGGCTCGTCCTCTATCCTGTAGCGTATCGATACGCCGAAATCCGTTCCGTCTCCGAAAAACTTCGTTATCGCCGCCGGAAGAAAACGGAGAGTCATGCAGATATCATCAACTCCGTTTTTCTTCAGAAGCTCCACCGTATGCTCCAGCACGCTCTTGCCGAAAAGCGGTACCATGGGCTTTGGCATATCCGAGCTCACCGGACGCAGACGCATCCCCGCTCCGCCCGCCATTATGATTGCTTTCATGCCGCACTTCCTTTCTGATAATGCTTTCCCGCATTATTATTTCCTGAGCCGCACAAATTAAACTGAAAGGCCGGCATTGACAAAAAAGCCGTCAGGTGTTACGATTTTTGCACGCCGGTGTGGCGGAACTGGCAGACGCCTGGGACTTAAAATCCCATGTGGGGCGACTCACGTACCGGTTCGATCCCGGTCACCGGCACCAAAAATGCGGCACGCTTCTGCGTGCCGCATTTTCTGTCTGTCTTTTCCCGCAGTCACATAGTGCCGGAAACCGTGAGAGTGCTGACTCCGGGCGTCATGGTCCAGGCGCCGGTGTCCGGCTCCTGCGTATAGCTCGCCGCCGGCACGGTCACTGCGCCGTTCGCAGTAGTGAAATGGCCGGAAGCGGCGTCATACGTGTACTGCGTCCCTTCCGCCCAGGCCGCGCCGTTGAAGGTCACGCCTGTGATATCCAGCACGGGGTCGAAGGCGTCGGTTATCACGACGCCGCTTGCGGCGTCCGCCGCAGTATTCCCCGAGTTTTGTATAATGAAAGTATACGTCACGGTATCGTTTTCCGTAACGGTGGTCGGCGAAACCGTTTTTGCAAGGGAGAGCACCGGCGCTTCTTCCGCCGTTATAGTCTCTTCTGCCGTTACGGGCGCGGCAAGGCCTGCGCCTGTGACCGTGACTTCATTCGTAATCGAGCTTCCCGCTTCGTTCGGGGCATACTGGTTTACTGCAGCCTCATATATTATTATGGCGTTTCCGCCTGCGGGAACATTGATCGGCGCAAAAGTGAGCGGCGGCCCCGGTGTGACCGTCGGCGCCGGCTGCAGGGCTCCGTTCAAATAATACTGAACGGAACCTGCGCGATAGGTCAGCGGAGTGAGGGAGAGTTCTCCGAACGTGTATTCTCCCAGATCGTCGGAAACCGTAAGACCTGTAAAATCCGCCGCCCCGGAGTTGACTATGCTTATTGCAAAGGCCGCGGAGCCAGCCTGACCGTAGGTACCGGATACGGCCGTTTTTGTAACGGTCAGTACCTCCACTATCTCCCCTACGGCAATGTTCGAGGCGGCTCTCAGGCCGTTGTAAGACAGCGTTGCCTGATTTGAAAACAGTGCCATAAACTTTATCACCTTTATTGGTTTTTTAGGATATCTGCTATCCTGAGCCATTATATGCTTCGGCCTTAAAGCGAGTGAAAGCGAATATCCGTTTTCGGATATTCGCTTTCCGTCTTTAGTTATCCTCAGCTTCAGGCCTGCAGCTGTTTTTGTATCCAGGCCATAAGCAGGTTTACTATTTTCTCCTGCTGCCTTTCGGTAAGCTCTCTTCCTCTTGGTATCTTATACCATTTTTCAAGGCAGCCTCTGCAGCAGCAGGCACATGCGTGCTGAGCTTTAAAAACGGGATGGCCGCGCATGGGAGTCTGCTTTCCGTCGTTTTCTATCTCTGCCGGGGCGAGCCTTTTGCGCACGAACTCTGCCGCGTGCTCGCGTATAGCCGCCTCGCCCTTGTTCTCGATATAGGCTCTGTCCTTTTCGTCCAGGCGGAACTTGGCCCGAAATGCCGATCTTCTCAGTTTATCAAGGGCTTCGTCTATAGTCTGCATATCTCCGCCTCCCGCCCGATTATACGCCCGGATCGCCGCTTTTTCAACTCAGCTTCGATATGACAAGGGCGGCGCTTTAAAGCGCCGCCCTTCTGCGGTTTACTCAGTTTTTCTCATAGTAGCGGAAAAGGAACGTCACTATCTGCGCGCGAGTGCAGTCGGCATTCGGAGAGAACTCCGTTTCGCTCGTGCCGGTCGTTATGCCCTCAGCATACGCCCAGCAGACCGCGTCGGCATAGTAGCTTTCAGGAGCGACGTCGGTAAACACGTTCGTCTTTTCCGCAGCCGGGGACCCGGCGAAGCGATACAGGAACGTGGCTGTCTGGCCGCGTGTTACCGTATCGTTCGGGCTGAACGTTGTTTCGCTCGTGCCCTTGGTTATGCCGTTTTCAACAGCCCAGAGCACTGCCTGATAATAGTAGGCGTCGCTTTCAACGTCCGTAAACGGCATTTCCGCGGTTTTCGCGGCCGGGGAGCCCGCGGCGCGCCACAGGAACGTCACCATCTGAGCGCGGGTGCAGCTTTCATCCGGGCTGAAGGTCGTTTCGGTAGTGCCGGTAGTAATTCCCTTTTCTACGGCCCAATCCACAGCCGCGGCATAGTACGCATCCTCGGGAACATCGATAAACTTGGGCTTTTCGGTCGTCGTCCCGGGCGTTACCGCGGGTTCGTCCGAGCCGCCGCCCATGCCCGTGTCTTCTTTGGTGTAGTCGTCGGTATAATGGAAAACTATCACGTCTCCGTTTTTCACGATCTGCTCGCTCACGCCGTTTGTCGGATATTTCCCGTTGAGCGTATACATCCATCCGGAATTCTGTCCGTTTGAGAGCGCAGCCAAGCCGCGTACGGAAACGATATAGTTGCCTTCGGGGTTCTCATACGGAATACCCGCCAGGCTCAGAGCCTTCGCGATAACGTCAATAACGTACGAATCCTTGGGTACGGTTATGTTCGTGCGCTCTATCCATGTGACAAGATTTCCGGCCTTCAGCGTGTGTACCTGTCCGTCGGTCTCACTGTCGTGCTGATCGTCTCCCAGAAGAGTAAATCTTACCGTTATTGTCTCGGGCTCTTCGCCTGTTGCCTCGGAAACGCTTATCTGTATCCTAACGGCTTCTACGTTTTCCGCCGCGTCCTCTCCCGTGTAGCTCACGACTATTTCGTTGTCGTTCAATTCGAGCTCGCGCTGCGGGCTATAGGAGTACTGCGTAACGGGCGCCGTCTTTCCGCTTTCGTAAGTGGCCGTTACCACCATGCCGGTCGGGTCGAACGTTTCGCCTTCCGTATAGCTCGTCTTGGCCGGATCGGCAGTTACCGCTATCGATACGACCCTGTCGACCGTTACGCTGACTTCTATCGTCGCTGTCTTTCCGCGGTATGTGACCGTGACGTATTCGGTATCCAAGGCAAGGACTTCGGGCTCTATGGTGTAGTTCGTTGCCGTCTGTTCGGTACCGTCGGAGTATATCGCTCTTACTACAAGGCCCGTATCGTCGAAGGCTTCTCCGGCAAAATAGTCGGTCCTCACGTCTTCTGTATCGAGCTCTATCCTTTCGATCTCCGCCGTCGTAGCCTGGATGGGTATCTCGATATCCGGCAGAACGCCCATATATCCGATTTTAACGGCGGCGTTCAGATTCGGAGCCTTGCCGTTTTCGTATGTAATGCCTCTGTGGTTGCCGAAAGGATCTCCGTAACCGCAGGCTATGATATAGCCTCCGGAAAGCTTGAACGTGTCGTATTCGTAATCATCCGGCACTATGAGAGCGCCGGTCTTTGAAAAGCTTACCATGCCCCAGGCGCCCGTGGTCTGCTCGACGACTCCGTTTACGGTCTGCGCGGCCGCGTTTGAGGCGAAGCTGTACTGATTGCTCGCTCCTCCGACGAGCTGATCATCGTACCCATCAACGTCGCTGTAAACGGCTATCGCATTCATGTTGTAAACGCCGGCGATCTTGTTCGCAGGATGATAAAGAGTGCTGAATACTATACTTACCTGGTCGCCGGGCTGCACCGCTTCGCCGTTGTTTATCGTTACGGTCACCTGCTTCGCGGTGATCACCTGGTACTCTGCTTTTCCGCCCTTTTCTATCTTTACTATGTTGCGGCCTTCAGCCAGAGGTACGGTAAAGCTGCCGTCGTCGTTTGCCTCGACCGCCTCAAAACCGGAGAAGCTCAGCTTCTCGCCGACCGTGGGGTTGGCAACAGATACCGCGCAGCCCTCGTCGGGAGTGAACGTGTACTCTCCGTTTTCGCCGATGAAGTAAATAACATCAAGCTCTGCGTCGAGAGCGTCAAGGGCCATTTTCTGGGCAGTGGCGTCTGTGTTGAGGCCTTCGTTCACGGTCATGCCGGTGCTTATGCCGCTGTCCCCTGCTCCTACGCTTACAACGAACACACCCGTGTTCTCGGGCCATATCGCGCCGAAGAACGGGCCGCCCGCTCCGGAAGGATAAGTCATCGCGTCATAGGTAACGAGCACTATTGCAGTGCCCTCGCCTACGGCCGTTATGACTCCGCCGTCGCTGACAGTAATGACGCTGTCGGACGCGGCGCCGTTTTCATCTATAACCGCGTAATGATAATCGGGTTCGACAAAATTGTTCGACGTTACGGTATCTACGGCTTCCCAGTTGCGGAGATTGACTATCTGATACGTATCTCCCGGCTCCGCGAGCTTGAGGTATCCCTGTTCGTTGATGTTCAGGTATATGTCTCCGACGTTGTATCCGTTCAGAGAGCTTACGTCACGGTCTACCGTGCTGCTGGTTTTTCCTTCGGGCTTCAGATCGGCCGGGGTTATGCTTCTGCTGTAGCCGGCCGTCTTTGTGAAGAGATCGGCATAAGTTACATAGCCTTCTCCGCTGACCCTTATCAGATATGCCTTCGTCGTGGTCTTGCCGAGGCTGAAATAGTAGGTGGTTGTGCCCGCTTCTTCGTCCGCTTCGCTCGATTCCGGAGTCATCTCATCGAAGCGCATGAAGTTGTAGCCGGAGAAATTCTTCTCGCCTACAAAGAGCGTCGCGTCGCTCGGCACGGTTATCGGCGTAAGATTCGACGCAACCGTAAGAGTAAGCGTGCACGTATCGTCGGAATAATCCATGCCGTCGTAAGCGCGGAACACGAGCACTACCGTGCCCTCCTGCGTCGGCGTATACTTATAAGCTCTCGCAGCCTCGATGTAATCTCCGCCGTCTATTGAGACCTCATAAGTCATGCTGTCTCTGTCCGGATCCGTGAACATGCTTATGGTGAAGCTGTATGCGGTCCCCACCTCGGCGGTGCCTGTCTTTATCTTATTGCTTTCATTGCTGATATAAGGCTTCCTGTTAACGGTAAGCGTGACCGTATACGTATCTTCAGAATCCGCCTTGCCGTCGTTCGCTTTGAATACGAGCGTGGCGGCCCCGTCGGCCGTATAGCTGTAGTCCTCAGCCGCCGCAACGGGATCGGCTCCGTTTACGGATACCGTATAGGTCAGCTCGTCCCCGTCCGGATCAGCGAATATCGTGCTGAGGTCCACGCTGTAGCTGCCGTCAGCCGAGATCTTCGCAGTTGCCGTCGCCGATACTCCCTGCGCCAGCGTCGGGATGTTGTTGGGCGCTTCTGTTACCGTTACGATGCATACCGGAGCGGTTATCGCGGTAACTTCATTTCCTCCTGCCGTCTTCGTCTTTTCCGCGGAAACTATGTACGTCCCCGCCGCGGCAAAGGTCAGCGTCGCCTTGCCGTCCGCGTCCGTCGTCGCTTCCTGCGCCTCGCCGTCTATCGTCAGCACGGCGCCCTGGCAGGGATTGAACACCATGTTCCAGTTGTCGTCAAAGCCCGCTTCCTTCAAAGTGAGCTCCAGCGGAATCCCGGCAGTCGCTTCCGCCGTCACCTTATCGAATATCGCGTAGGCCTCATTATCCGGATAGGCGCTTGCATAGATATAAGCCTCAAGATGATCGTCCTTCTTGAGCTCCTGATCGAGACCCATGACGGATACCGTGCCGCTGTTTACCTGATAGCCAAAGTTCCAGCTGCTGTCTCCCCAGAGCTTCGCGAGGCTCAGGCCCCACTGGCTTTCTTCCGAGGAATAGCCCGCCGCGGCTCCGCCTTCATAGAACTCCTCATGCGCCGCGTACAGCGCTTCGTCTATATCCAGCTTGCCGTCCTTGTTCCTGTCGCTTACGGTAACCTTCTGATAGGCCACCGCTTCGCCTGTCTTCGCGGTTACAAAGCTGCCCTTTTCGGAGATGCTTACGTAGACGTCCGCGTCCTCCGCAGGCTCTACGGCCGCTTCCGTAACGGTGATCGTCGTCAGCGTGAGAACGGTCGGGAAGAATTCCTCGTCCTCTATACAGGCTGTTATAACATAAGTTCCCGCTTCGTCAAAGCTGAGCGTTACATCGCCCTCATCGCTTACTGCTCCCTCTATAGGCGTAAGCGCACCGGTCTCCATGTTTACCGTGTATATCTGCGCTCCGTCTATATCCTGAGCTCTGTCGGAGAGCGCCATCGTTTCGGCATCCGGGAATATGGACGCCGACATGGCGTAAAAGCCCTTGAGCACAAGGTCAAGCTCCTCGCCCGCCTCTACAGTGTAGCTGCGGCTGTATTCTCCTTCCGAATCGAGGAACCAGCTGTACGTATCGCCGTAGTATTCGCTCTCATAGAAGAAGAATTCTACATAGTCGCCGTCTTCTATCTTTTGCGTTCCGACGGTCGTGCCGTTGTAGTTGTTCTGATCGTACATCGTTCCGTCGTTGGCAAAGCCATGATTGTGGAAGAAGCCTCCGTACATCGTATAGTCTTCCGTCGGAGACACTCCGAACTGCTTTGTCGGCGAACCCTTGCTTATGGCAAGATATTCGCCCGCCGTTTCCGCCGTGAACTCTTCGCCGAATACGAGTTCATGTGCCTTTACGAGCACGTCAAGAGCGGATACGCCGTCAACAGAGTCCGTATATCCGTAGCTCTCCGCGAGATTGGAGGCTACCTCCGTTCCTGTCTGCGGGGCATGCAGGAATCCGCCGCCCATCTGCGATGTGAAATCCACTGTTGCCGTCGTAACGGCAGGTTCGTCTGCCAGAGCAACGGCAGGCACGAAGGCCAAAACCATTGCAAACACGATGAGCAGACTCAACAGTCTTTTCTTCATCTTTTCATCTCCCTTTATTCTAATAAAACTATAAAAAAAGCGGCTGCAGCATAGATAATTATGCTGCAGCCGTTTTTTTCCTGCACTGGGCGGCAAAGCCGCTTAAAGCACTGCCAAGTCTTCTGGCTTACGCAGTAGGAGAATTCCTTCTCTGCGCCTGCTGTCTACCTTCTCAAGCTCTTCGCTCAATGGCCGCCTCTCGACGCGACATCAGACTCCTGCGCTTACAGCTAACGGTGATAAGCTCCGGATTTGCACCGGTATTCCTTTTAACTCTGCGGCGAAAACGGCGCAGAGCGGCAATACGCAATATTCACTTTTCATTCATTATGATAGCACACCTTTTTTGCCGTGTCCACCCCGTTTTTTACAAAACCTGCGGCAAAGCAAGGCTTCCATTGCTTTTTTTGCAGAATACTGCTATACTTTTTTATAATACTATCCGGGTCTTTGATGGATATATAAACTTCGTTTATGGGGGATCGCTTTTATGTATACAGACAGAAAATTCTGGATCGCGCAGAGCGACACGAAAAATCTTTACCTCCTCCCGCAAATGGCAAACCGCCACGGCCTCATAGCCGGCGCCACCGGCACGGGCAAGACCATCACGATGAAGGTCATGGCCGAGTCTTTTTCAGACATGGGCGTGCCGGTGTTCTTCAGCGACGTAAAGGGCGATCTGAGCGGAATGCTCTGCCCCGGCAGAGACACCGAGGATATGCAAAAGCGCATAACCCGCTTCGGCATAGAGGATTTCTGTTACAAAGCCTATCCCACAAGATTCTGGGATATCTTCGGTGAGGCCGGCCATCCGGTGCGCGTTACCGTCTCCGATATGGGGCCGCAGCTCCTCGCCAGGTTATTTAACCTCACGGAGGTGCAGGCGGGCGTTCTGAATATAGTCTTCAAGGTCGCGGATGAAAACGGCCTGCTCCTGCTCGATCTCAAGGACCTGCGCGCCATGCTCCAGTACGTGGGCGATAACCGCGCGGAATTCACCACGATTTACGGCAACGTATCCACGGCAAGCATCGGCGCCATACAGAGAGCTCTGCTCACCTTTGAGGACGAGGGCGGCGATATCGTCTTCGGCGAGCCCGATCTCGACATACGCGACTGGATGCGTACAGATATCGACGGCAGGGGTTATATAAACATCCTCTCCAGCAAGCGCCTTATAAACAGCCCGAAGGTCTACGCCACCTTCCTGCTCTGGATGCTCACCGAGCTTTTTGAAAAGCTCCCCGAGGTCGGCGATCTGGAAAAGCCGCGCATGATATTCTTCTTCGACGAAGCCCACCTGCTGTTCGACGACGCGCCAAGGGCGCTCGTGCAGAAGATAGTGCAGGTAGTCAAGCTCATCCGCTCGAAGGGAGTGGGCGTATACTTCGTGACTCAGTCCCCCTCCGATATCCCGAACGAGGTCCTCTCCCAGCTCTCCAACCGCGTGCAGCACGGTCTGCGCGCCTACACTCCGGCGGAGCAGAAGGCCGTCCGCGCGGCGGCAAAGTCCTTCAGGGAGAATCCCGAATTCGATTCCGAGCAGGCCCTCATGGAGGTAGGCACGGGCGAAGCCCTGGTAAGCTTCCTTGACGAAAAGGGCGTGCCGTCGATAGTGGAAAAGGCGAGGATCCTGCCTCCGCAGAGCCTCATGGGTCCGGCGGACGAAGGCCTCGTAGCCTCCTGCATAAATGCGGACGAATTTGAGCTCAAGTACCGCGAGACCGTGGACCGCGAATCGGCTTACGAGATAATAATGCGCGCCAACGAGGAGCTTGCCGCCCAGCGTGAGCAGGAAAAGGCCGACGCTCTGGCCGCCAAGGAGGCCGAGAAGGCGGAAAAAGAGGCCGCCAAAGCTGCCGAAAAGGCCGAAAAGGAAGCCGCGAAGGCCGCCGAAAAGGCCGAAAAGGAAGCCGCGGCCGCAAGCAAAAAGAAGAAGTCCGCCGGCAAGAGCACGGCGCAGAAGGCCGCGAACGCCGCCGCCTCCTCCGTTGTGAACGCCGTGGGCACAAACGTAATAAACAGCGCCTTCGGCGGCAAGGTGAACTCCACCGGCACGATAGCGAAGCGCGCCGCGTCGTCCGCCCTCAAATCCGTAATGCGCTCCGGCTCGAGCGCGATACTCCGCGGGCTCTTCGGAAACAAAAAATAAGGTTTTAACGGCATAAAAAGAGGCGCGAGCGGAAAGCTCGCGCCTCTTTAACTATTTCGCTGTTCTGTTATTTCCCGCGTTTCGGCGCGGGCAGCTCCTGAGCCATCGCTCTTATCACGCGGCAGGTAAGCTCGCCGTCGTCAACGTCGGCGACTATCATTTCATTCGCCCCGGGATACGGAATATCCGTCTGCACGGCAAGGCCGGCGTCGCTCATTATCTGGCGGGCCGCCTTAGTCTGCTTGAGCAAAAAGCGGTCGTCATACACTCCGCCGATCACCTTGCCCTGATAGTAGATAACATACTCTCCCATCATCGGCCGGAAAGATACTTCCTCCATCCCGGAGAGGCGCTCGAGGACATAATCCAGATATTCTTTCGTTGATGCCATGCAGGCTCCCCTCCGAATTATGAGTTAGATGTTCATCGCCGCGAAGAAGCCCTCGCTCACCGCGTCCACTATGAACCTGGGCTTCACGCAGTCCCCTATCGGGATAACGTCGGGCGCGCAGTCCCAGAGCTCGTCGGCCAGCTTCGTCTCCGGCTTTGCTCCGGCGGAATACACTACGCTGTCCGCCTTTATGAATTCCTCCGTGCCGTCCGCATGGCGCACCTTTACTCCCTCTGCGGTTATTTCAGAGCAGAGCGTGCTTCTGAGTATCCTCACGTTTTCATCGCGGCTGATGCGCACGAAAACTGGCATGGAATATTTCTTCGTCTGCGTGTCGCGCTCCGGGAAAAGGGCGTCCGTCATCTCCACGAGAGTTACATTTCTGCCCTCGAGCGCAAGGTCGAAGGTGGTTTCACAGCCGGTCATGCCTCCGCCGATTACCACAACGTTATTCCCGAGGCAGGAGTGATCCCCGAGCTCTATCGCGCTCTTCACGTTCGCGCCGTCTATGCCCGGTATCGGCGGCACGCTCTGCTTCGCCCCGGCTGCGATTATGATAACGTCATATCCGGCGTCCCTGAGCATATCGCGCGTGACCTCGGTATTCAGGCGCACGTCGACCTTTTTCAGTACCTTCGCTATCTGGCTGTCGCGGTATCTTACGAGCTCTCTCTTGAGATAGTCCTCTTTCCCGAAGAAGGCCAGCACTCCTCCAAGCTCCGGCGCCTTCTCGAAAAGCGTTACCTCGTGGCCTCTTTCGGCGGCGGTAAGCGCCGCCTGCATCCCGCCGACTCCGCCGCCTATTACGGCAACGCGCTTTTTCGCCGGCAGCGGCGACATATAGAGCAGGCGCTGATATCTGCCCTCGCGCGGGTTTACGGAGCACTGGCGGTAATAGTGGAAGCTGCGGCATTTTTCGCAGCGTATGCACGGCGTTATCTCCTCGCGCTGCCCCCTTCTTGCCTTGTTGGGCCATTCCGGGTCGGCTATCAGCGAGCGGGCCACTGCCACGAAGTCCGCTTTGCCGGAGGCGATTATCTCCTCGGCAAGCTCCGGCGTGTCTATCGCGCCGACGGCCACCACCGGCACCTTAACTCCGGACTTTTTAACGGCCTCGGCGTACTGAACGTACAGCCCCTCGGGATTCATTACGTGCGGCGAAGGGCTTGACATGAACTGCGTGGCAAGCTCGTCATAAGACTGCGGCCTGTATTCCTGCGCGTGGTTTGCAAGCGTAAGCCCCGCCGCGGAAACGTGGATGAGGTCTATATGGTCCTCAAGCAGATGGGCAAATTTTACGCAGTCGTCCGCCGTGAGGCCGCCCTCTATGAACTCGCAGGCGCTTATGCGGAACTCTATGAGGAAATCATCGCCGCATTTCTGGCGTATCCTGTCGCACACCTCTATGGCGAAGCGCGCGCGGTTTTCATGCGAGCCGCCGTATTCATCCGTCCTGCGGTTCGTGAGCGGGGAGAGGAAGCTGTGTATCAGCCATCCGTGCCCGCCGTGTACCATGCACATCTCGAAGCCGCACTGCTTGGCGTAGAGCGCGGCGTTTGCAAAGTCCTCCGCCGCCTCGTCTATGAGCGCCTTGTCCATGGCTATTACTTCCACGCCGTCCGGCCTGACGTATCCCATAGGGCCAATGGGGTTTCTGCCCCCAGAAAGATGCGGCTGCGCGAGCGCGCCGGGGTGGTTGAGCTCAACAGACGGCACGGCTCCCGCGCGCTTTACCGCCAGCGCCACCTCCGTGAGCGCCGGCTGGCCGTTCGGATCCTCAAGGTTCAGCGAAACGCCCGGCAGGAGGTCCGTATACTTGCGCGTAACGGAGGTATTGCCCGTGGTCACCTGGGCGACGCCGCCCTTGGCTCTCGCCTCGTAAAGGGCGATTTCGAATTCCACTGGGAACCCCTCGTAGGTCTTGTGCTTCGTTCCGTTCGGAGCGTTCAGTATCCTGTTGCGGAAGCGGGTGTTCTTTATGCGCATCGGCTTAAAAAGATTCGGATAATCCATAGTTTTTTCTCCTTGTTTTTTTCAACTTTACCTTTTTTTCCAGTTCAAGTCAAGCCGTTTGACGTTCACAGACTTTTAATAATGTACGGTATTGACATTGCAGGATGATAGTGCTACATTATGTTTAGCACTCAGAGAACGAGAGTGCTAAAAGCGACTGCGGAACGGAGGCGATCTTTTCATGCAGCTCAGCGACAGAAAAAAGAAGATACTTGCGGCTATAGTAGAGTCCTATGTTGAGTCGGCTGAACCGGTCGGCTCGAAGACTATAGCGCAGACCTCCGGCCTCGGCCTTTCCTCCGCCACTATACGCAACGAGATGGCGGAGCTTACTAACCTCGGCTATCTCGAGCAGCCGCACACCTCGGCCGGAAGGATACCTTCCGCGCTCGGTTACCGCATATATGTAAACAGCCTCATGCGCCGCCACAAGCTCAGCATCGAGGAAAGCGAGCATATAAACAATTCTCTCCGGCAGCGCCTGCAGCAGCTCGACGATATGATTTCCGATATCGGCAAGCTTGCCTCTTCTCTTACTAATTATCCGGCCTATGCTCTCGCCGCGGCTACGAACTCGGTCACAGTACGGCGCTTCGATTTTATCTTCGTAGAGGCCTCCAGCTTTATAATCGTGCTTACTCTGAGCAATAATTCCACAAAGAGCAAGCTCGTTCCTCTTCCCTATAAAATTACCGAAGACGAGCTCTTAAAGCTCTCCACGGCTTTCAATATGCACTTCACCGGCGTATCCGACGAGGATATCACTCCTCAGCTCATAGCCTCCGTGGAGTTCGCCTGCGGCGATAACCGCGGTCTGGTAAGCGCAATAGCCGCCTTTGTTATCTCGTCTTTGGGCGACGCCAACGGCCGCAGAGCATATATAGCCGGAACGTCCAATATACTTCAGCTTCCGGAATACCAGGATATCGGCAAGGCTCAGCGCCTTATGTCATATCTTTCCGACCCGGGCAAGCTGATAGGCATACCCGCCCCGGACGATAACGACGCCGGCATAAAGATAATGATAGGCCCGGAGAATGTGGCAGACGAGCTGAAGGATTCGAGCGTCGTCGTAGCGAGCTGCGATCTCGGCGAGGGCACGCAGGGGCTTTTCGGAGTCGTCGGCCCCACAAGAATGGATTACTCAAAGGTCGCGGCGCGGCTTTCGTTCATAGCAAACGGCCTGAGCCGGCTCCTGCGCGGGCAGGACAATGCTCTTTCTCCGCCGGAAGACCACAGCGAGTAAAAAGAAAGGGATAATATAAATGGCCAGAAAAGTAAAAGATCAAAATGAAGAAACGCCCGTAAATTCAGAAATCGAGGAGCCTGCGGCAGAAACAGCCGAAGCTCCGGAGCCCGAAGCGGCCTCCCCCGAGGAGGATAAGCTCGCGGCTCTCGAAGCGGAGCTTGCTTCGGAAAAAGATAAATACCTCCGCCTCGCCGCTGAATACGATAACTACCGCAAGCGCAGCCAGAAGGAGCGCGAGGCCCTTTATACCGACGTCCGCTCCGAGACCCTGCTGAAGATACTGCCCGTTTACGACAATATAAAGCGCGCTCTCGAGCAGCCCTGCGAGGACAAGGCCTACGTTCGCGGCGTGGAGCTCATAATGGAGCAGATCAAGGATATCTTCTCAAAGCTCGGCGTCACCGAGATACCGGCCCTCGGCGAGCAGTTCGATCCGGAGGTCCACAACGCCGTAATGCACGTAGAGGATCCTGAAAAAGACGAAAACGTTATCGTTGAAGAATTCCAGACGGGCTTTAAAATAGGCGACAAGGTAATGCGCCACTCCATGGTAAAGGTGGCAAACTGAAAAAGCGCAAACGCCTGCAGCCGGCGCGCGAGCGCCGTGCCGCGGGATCGACTTTATAAATTATTATCATTTGGGAGGAAACAAAAATGGGTAAAATCATAGGAATAGATCTCGGCACTACAAACTCCTGCGTAGCCGTAATGGAAGGCGGCGAGGCCGCTGTTATAACCAACGCGGAAGGCAACCGCACAACTCCGTCCGTAGTGGCCTTTTCCAAGACCGGCGAGCGTATGGTCGGCCAGGTCGCAAAGCGCCAGGCGATCACCAATCCGGACAGGACCGTCATGTCGATAAAGCGCGAGATGGGCTCCAACTACAAGGTAAATATAGACGGCAAAAACTACACTCCGCAGGAGATATCCGCAATGGTCCTGCAGAAGCTGAAGGCGGACGCCGAAAGCTATCTCGGCACCACGGTAACCCAGGCCGTCATCACCGTCCCCGCTTATTTCACCGACAGCCAGCGCCAGGCCACCAAGGACGCCGGCAAAATCGCCGGCCTCGAGGTAATGCGTATCATCAACGAGCCGACGGCGGCAGCTCTCGCCTACGGCCTCGACAAGGAGACCGACCAGAAGATCATGGTCTACGACCTCGGCGGCGGCACGTTCGACGTCTCCATCCTTGAGATAGGCGACGGCGTCATCGAAGTTCTGGCCACAGCCGGCAACAACCGCCTCGGCGGCGACGATTTCGACGAGTGCATTGTCAAGTATCTTGCCTCTGAGTTCAAGAAGGACTCCGGCGTAGACCTCACGGGCGACCGCGTCGCCATGCAGCGCCTGCGCGAGGCCGCCGAGAAGGCGAAAATAGAGCTCTCCGGCGTTACCTCCTCCAACATCAACCTGCCTTATATCACCGCCGACGCCACCGGCCCGAAGCATCTTGATATTACCCTCTCCCGCTCCAAGTTCAACGAGCTCACCGCTCACCTTGTAGAGCAGACCATCGGCCCGGTCCGCCAGGCTCTGTCCGATGCCGGCCTGAGCGCCTCCGATCTCTCCAAGGTGCTGCTCGTGGGCGGCTCCACCCGTATCCCCGCCGTGCAGGAAGAGGTAAAGAAGATAACCGGCAAGGAACCCTTCAAGGGCCTCAATCCTGACGAATGCGTTGCCATGGGCGCGGCTATCCAGGGCGGCGTTCTCGGCGGCGACGTAGAGGGCATACTCCTTCTGGACGTCACTCCGCTTTCCCTCGGCATTGAAACTCTCGGCGGCGTTTTCACAAAGCTCATAGAGCGCAACACCACCATTCCTACAAAGAAGAGCCAGATCTTCTCCACCGCCGCGGACAACCAGACCTCCGTTGAGGTAAACGTCCTGCAGGGCGAGCGCGAAATGGCTGCTTATAATAAATCCCTCGGCCGCTTTCATCTTGACGGCATTGCTCCGGCAAGGCGCGGCGTGCCGCAGATCGAGGTCACCTTCGATATAGACGCCAACGGCATAGTAAACGTCTCGGCAAAGGATCTCGGCACCGGCAAGGAGCAGCACGTCACCATCACTTCCTCCACCAACCTTTCCAAGGAGGATATCGAAAAGGCCGTCCGCGAGGCCGAGCAGTACGCAGCCGAGGACGCAAAGCGCAAGGAAGAGGTAGATACCCGCAACCAGGCCGAGCAGCTCGTATATCAGACCGAAAAGACCATCGCCGACATGGGCGATAAGCTCGACGCAGCCGACAAGGCCTCCGTTGAGGCCGAGCTTGAAAAGCTCAAGACCGCTCTCAAGGGCACCAACACGGAGGATATAAAGGCAGCTTCCGATTCCCTGACCAAGGCTTTCTACGCCGTGTCTGAGAAGCTCTATTCCCAGGCAAACCCGCAGGGCGGCGCGCAGCCCGGTCCGGAGCAGCCCGGCGGCGGCAATAACGACGGCTATTACGACGCGGACTACAAGGTAGTCGACGACGACAATAACAACAAATAATAACCGGCCGCATATTATACCTTTGGCTGAACGGAGCTCTCCGTTCAGCCAAAGTGCGTGATAAAGTAAGAGGAAAAAGTTTATTATGGCGGAACAGAAAAGAGATTATTATGAAGTGCTCGGCGTAAGCAGGGATGCGGACAACGCTGCCATAAAGAAGGCATACAGGCAGCTGGCCAAGGAAAACCACCCCGATCTGCACCCCGGCGACAAGGAAGCCGAAGCACGCTTCAAAGAAATAAACGAGGCCTACGAGGTCCTTTCCGACAGCGACAAGCGCAGCAAGTACGACCAGTTCGGCCATGCGGGAGTCGATCCCAATTTCGGCGCCGGCAGCGGCTTTGGCGGCGGGTTCGGAGGGTTCGGCGGAGGCTTCGGCGGAGTTGACCTCGGAGATATATTCGACAGCTTCTTCGGCGGCGGCGCTTCTTCCGCCTCCCGCCGCAACGGCCCGCGCAAGGGCGAGAGCATACGCGTCAGCCTTTCGCTCAGCTTTGAGGAAGCGGCCTTCGGCTGCGAAAAGCAGATAAGCGTTACCCGCTCCGAGACCTGCTCCGACTGCGGCGGCAGCGGCTGCGCAGCCGGCACCACTCCCGAAATATGCCCCGAATGCAAAGGCACGGGCACCGTCCGCGTGCAGCAGCGCACACCTATGGGCATGTTTTCTACATCCTCCCCCTGCAGCAAGTGCGGCGGCAAGGGGAAAATAATACATCAGCCCTGCTCCGCCTGCCGCGGAGTCGGCTCCGTGCGCAAGAAAAAGACCATAACCGCGAGCATCCCCCAGGGCATAGACGACGGGCAGACCATCTCCCTGCGCGGCCAGGGCAACGCCGGAATAAACGGCGGCTCCCCGGGCGATCTTCTTATAACCGTGCAGATACGTCCCCACGCCTACTTTGAGCGCGAAGGGTTCGACGTCCTTTATAAGCTCAACATAAGCATAGTCCAGGCCTCCCTCGGCGACGAGGTGGAGGTGCCTACGCTCGACGGAAACGTAAAATACACCATCCCCGAGGGCACGCAGACCGGCACAGTCTTCCGCCTGCGCGGCAAAGGCGTGCCGCAGCTGCGCGGGAACGGCCGCGGCGATCAGTATGTTACCGTTACAGTTCAGACCCCCCGCTCTCTCACAGCGGCGCAAAAGGACCTGCTCCGCCAGCTGGGCGAAAGCTTCGGAGAGTCTCCCAAAAACTCGAGCGGAGGCATCTTCGGTAAAAAAGGAAAGAAAAAGTAATGCTTAAAGCCGATTATCACGTTCACAGTTCCTGCTCCTCCGACGCCGAGAACACCATGCTCGAAATGGCGCTCGCCGGTAAGAAGGCAGGGCTCGATCTGGTCTGCTTCACGGACCACTGCGATACGGAGCGCTTTGACACGGGCGAATTCGATCCCGACTGCTACAACCGGGAGGAAATGCTGCGCCAGTTCGCCGAGGCCTCCGGCTGCGGAATCGAGCTGCGGCTCGGAGTCGAAATAGGCGAGGCGCTCCACCGGAGCGAGACCGCCGCGAGCATAGCGGCGGACAAGGCTCTCGATTTCGTTATAAGCTCCGTGCACGCAATACGCGGGGAAATAGATTTCTACTGCCTTGATTATTCCTCGCGCGAGCGCTGCGAGGATCTTCTCAGGCGTTATGTGGAAGAACACGAGCAGCTTGTGGAGCAGACAGACTCGTTCGACGTTATAGGGCATATCGGCTACCCCTTGCGCTATATGTATAAAAACGGCTTTACCGAGCTTTCCCTTCTGCCGTACGCGGAGCGCCTTGCCGGCGTTTTCCGCCGCATCGCATATAAGGGCAAGGGCATTGAAATAAACTCCTCCGGCCTGCGCAAGGAAGGCCGGCAGGCCATGCCCTCCCTTCCGCTCTTGAAGCTATACAGGGAATGCGGAGGCGAAATAATCACTGTCGGCTCCGATGCGCACAGAGTTTCCGATATCGGCAGCGGCGTCAACGAATGCTTTGAGCTCCTGCGCGAGGCAGGCTTCAAATACTACACCGTCTTCCGCGCGAGGAAACCGGAATTCATTAAACTATAAGGAGAACTTGCCATGATAGCACTCGGAAGCGATCACGCCGGGCTGGAGCTCAAGCGTGAAATAATGAAACATCTCGACGAACTCTCCCTTGAATATAAGGATTACGGCACCTACACCTCCGAAAGCTGCGACTATCCCGTTTACGGCGAGGCCGTAGGCAGGGCCGTGGCGAGCGGAGAGTGCGAGCGAGGCATACTCGTCTGCGGCACGGGCATAGGCATATCGCTTGCCGCAAACAAGGTAAAGGGAGTGCGCGCCGCCGTCTGCTCCGATACGTTTTCGGCCGAGATGTCGCGCGCGCATAACGACGCGAATATAATCGCCGTCGGCGCCAGAGTCGTCGGCACAGGGCTCGCGCTGAAAATAATCGACGCCTTTCTCAATACCCCGTTTGAGGGCGGCCGCCATCAGCGCAGAGTAGATTTGATGATGGATATTGAAAACAGATGAAGCGCAGGAGTGAAAAAACATACCGCAAGCCTCACAGCGCGACAAAGACAATAATAAAAGTCTTTCTGATCATCATTGCCGTGCTCATCGTGCTTGCCGCATTCTGCTTTTTCTATTTCCAGAGATATATAGTATATCTTCCGGACGGTATCCGCCTCGAGCTTCCGTTTTAAAAAAACTAATACACGGCGCTTTTCGCCGTGTATTTTTTTATATTCCGGACATACTAACTCCACAAAAAGCCAGAGGAGGAGAAGTATGCCCGTAAGAATAGGCGTAAACGGCTTCGGGCGCATAGGCCGCCTGATGCTGCGCCTGAGCGAAGAGAGAAGCGACGTGGAGATCGCCGCAATAAACGACCCCTTCATATCTCCGGAATATATGTGCTATCTTCTAAAATACGACAGCGTGCACGGCCGCTTCAAGGGGGAGGTTTCTCCCGCCCCGGGCGGCATTGCGGTAAACGGGCGGCTGATACGCGCCTGCTCCTGCCGCGCGCCCGAGGATATACCCTGGGCAGAGCTCGGAGCCGAAACGGTCGCCGAGGCAAGCGGCGCTTTCACGTCTCTGGAGTCCGCCTCCCGGCATTTTCGCGGCGGCGCTCAGCGCATCGTCATAACCGCTCCGTCCGCCGATGCCCCGACATACGTAGTCGGAGTTAACGACTCGGAATACGACCCTGCCGAGAAGATCGTTTCCAACGCCTCCTGCACTACGAACTGCCTTGCTCCGCTCGCCAGGATAATCCATTCGGAATTCGGCATCGAAGAAGCCCTCATGACTACCATCCACGCGGCAACTGCCTCCCAGCGGACCGTAGACGGCGTCTCCGCGAGAGATTGGCGGGCCGGGCGCTCGGTATTCGGCAACATAATCCCTGCCTCTACAGGGGCTGCACGAGCCGTCGGCCGGGTCATACCGGAGCTCCAGGGCCGCCTCACGGGCATGGCTATGCGCGTTCCCTGCGCCAACGTTTCCGTAGTGGACCTTACGGCAAGGCTTTCCTGCTCAGCGTCTTACGGCGATATCTGCGCGGCCCTGCGCCGCGCTTCCGGGCGCGAATACCGCGGCATAGTAAAATGTCTTTCGGCCCCCGTTGTATCAAGCGATCTTATGGGCGATACCCACACCTGCATTTTTGATGAAAAGGCCGGCCTTTCGCTCAACGACCGCTTTGTCAAGCTCATAGCCTGGTACGACAACGAGACCGGCTATTCCTCCAAGGTGCTTGATCTCGCCTGCCGTATAAGCGGGCCGAAGAAAAGCTGAACCGATAAAAACACCCCGCGCAGGCGCGGGGTGTTTTTATTTGCCTGAGCCGCCGGTGCTGTCTCTGAGCCTGCCGGATGAAAAGTAGTCCCCGGTAAGCCTTGCCGTCACTCCGGCCAGAGGGATCAGGGCTACGAGATTCGGCAGCGCCATAAGGCCGTTGAGCGTATCGGCGATATTCCACATCAGCGTACCGCTGCCGGATGCGCCTGCAGCGCAGGCAAAAATAAATACAGCCTTATACGCCGACCCAACCATCCGGCTGTTGTTGCTGATATAAGCCCAGCAGGACTGCCCGTAATACCCCCAGCTGAGGATAGTGGAAAAGGCGAAAAAAATCAGGCTTATCTGTATAAGCGTTCCTCCCGCTGTTCCGGGCAATATGGTATTAAAGGCCTTTGCCGCCGCGGCCCCGGCGGAGTCGAAGGCTTCGAGGCCTCCCTCAGCGTCAAGCACGCCGGAGAGGATAACGGCAAAGGCCGTTATCGTACACATGACCACGGTATCTGCAAAAACTTCAAAGACGCCCCACATTGCCTGCTCAACAGGCTCCTCTGCGGAAGAGGCGGCGTGGGCTATCGGAGCTGAGCCGAGGCCGGCTTCGTTGGAAAAAACTCCGCGGGCAACTCCCTGCCTCATTGCTTTCGTTATCCCGTAGCCGAAAATTCCACCGCCGACCGACCTGAGCGAAAACGCCCCTTCTAATATTTTCCCGAAGACGGAGGGCACTTCTTCAATGCGCATTATGATAACGGCCAGGCCGCAAAGAATATAGAAAACAGACATACACGGAACAAGATAAGAGGTAACGGCGCCTATGCGCCTGACTCCTCCTGCTGTCACCGCACCTACCGCCGCTGCAAGGATCACGCCTGTGACTATCGGCCTGAGGCCTGTCAGGTTTTTCATTGCGCCGGATATTTCGCTGCTCTGCGAAATATTGCCTATCCCGAAGCTGGCAAGGCCGCCAAAGAGAGCAAAAATAACGGCGAGCCACCTCCACCCCCTGCCGAGACCGTTGGTTATATAATACATAGGCCCGCCGCGGTATCTGCCGCTGCCATCTTTTTCGCGGTATTTCAAAGAGAGGGCTATTTCGGAATACTTCGTGCACATTCCGAAAAAGGCCGAAACCCACATCCAGAACACAGCGCCCGGCCCGCCAGCGAAAAGAGCGCCCGTAACTCCGGCTATATTGCCCGTACCGACGGTCCCCGCCAGCGCCGTGGTCATCGCCTGGAACGGCGAAACATTTGCATCGTTATCTTTTTTGTTTTCAGCCCTCCTTTTAAAGACCGTTCCGATAGTATGGCGCATTATATAGCCGAATCTGCGCACTGTTATAAATCGCGTGCGGATGCTTAAATAAACGCCCGTACCCACCAGCAGCGCAAGCATTACCGGCCCCCACGCAAATCCATTCACCTTGCCGTTGACCCTCTCGATCACGGCTGCAAAGCTGTTCATAACTGCCGCTCCTCTTCCCTCGGGCCTCGCCCGAGGGCCTTGATATATTATAAACAGTATGTGCAGGAAAACGCACAAATTACTGCTTAGGCAGCATTTCCCGGGCTTTTTGCTTTACGACGGAAGCTTTTCGGAGCATAAAAATCACGGGGCAGAGATACTCTGCCCCGTGTGAAAGGTTTTGACAGTTTTCGGTTGGATTACTGTGCAGTAGTTGTTGTGCTGTGTATGCCGTTGATCTCTTCTACGAGATGGCACGCAACGTTGTGGCCCGGAGAGATCTCGCGGAGCGGAGGAACGGATGCGAAGCACTCTTCGCGTGCAAACTGGCAGCGAACAGCGAAACGGCAGCATTCCTTCGGCTCGATCGGGGAAGTCAGCTCGCCCTTGAGTATGATCTTCTCTCTTCTATTGTGGAGAGAAGGCACAGGGATAGCGGACAGAAGAGCCTTGGTGTAAGGATGCAGCGTGGTGGCAAACAGTTCCTTCGTGGCGCAGGATTCAACGACCTGGCCGAGGTACATGACGAATATCCTCGTGGAGATATGACGAACGACGGAGAGGTCGTGCGTGATGAACATATACGCGAGGTTGTGCTGTTCCTGAAGGTCCATCAGCAGGTTGATGATCTGAGCCTGAATGGAAACGTCAAGCGCGGAAACCGGCTCGTCGCAGACGATGAAGCGCGGATTGAGCGCAAGCGCTCTCGCTATGCCGATTCTCTGACGGCGGCCGCCGTCGAGCTCGTGCGGATAGGTCTCAGCATATCTTCTTGCAAGACCGACGGTATCCATAAGTTCCTCAGCGCGTGCGCCGATTTCCTTCTTGGGTACTGTGTGGTGGATCTTCATCGGCTCGGAGATAATTGTCTTAACGGAGTTTCTCGGGTTCAGGGATGCAAACGGATCCTGGAAGATCATCTGCATATCCTGACGCATCGGCTTGAACTGTCTCTTGTTCATGGCCGTGATATCCTTGCCGTCAAATATCATCTTGCCCGCCGTGGGCTCAGTAAGACGAAGGATCGTCTTGCCGAGGGTGGACTTGCCGCAGCCGGACTCGCCGACGACGCCAAGCGTTTCGCCCTGGTCTATAGTGAACGTAACATCGTCCACCGCGTGGAGCTTGCCCCTCGGGGTATTAAAGTATTTTTTCAGGTTATAAACTTCGAGTAAGCTCATACCGCAGCTCCTTCCTTATCATGGAACTTAACGCACTTGACAAGGTGGCCAGGCTCGACCTCGACGGTCCTCGGATTGCACTTCTTGCATTCCTCGGAGCAGAAATCGCAGCGATCATAGAAGCTGCAGTACTTCGGAAGGTCCATCGGGTCAGACATGAGGCCTCTGATGGAATCAAGGCGCTCGACATCCTTATCAAGGCTCGGCAGTGAGCCGAAAAGTCCCTTAGTATAGGGATGCTGGGGATTATCGAATATCTGCTCAAGAGTGCCGTACTCGACTATCTCGCCGGCATAGATAACTGCGCAGGTATGGCAGATATCGGCAACGACGCCGAAGTCGTGGGTTATCATGATGAGAGCAGTATTGAAGTCCCTCTGCAGATTACGCATAAGTTCGAGCACCTGCGCCTGAATCGTAACGTCAAGAGCGGTGGTCGGTTCGTCGGCCAGGAGGATCTCCGGGTCGCAGGCAAGAGCCATGGCGATTATAACGCGCTGCTTCATGCCGCCGGAGAACTGATGCGGATACTCGTTTGCGCGGGTTTCGGGGATACCGACTATTCTCAGCATTTCCTGGGCTCTCAGCATTGCCTCGGCCTTGGAAACATGGTCATGCAGACGGACGACCTCAGCGATCTGAGTGCCGACTGTCATAACCGGGTTAAGAGCGGTCATCGGGTCCTGGAAGATCATAGCGACCTTCTTGCCGCGGATATCGCGCAGTTCCTTCTTGCTCATCTCATCCATATCCTTGCCGTCAAGGTAGATCTTACCCTGAATGACATGGGAAGGCGGAACGGGGAGCAGATGCATGATGCTGAGTGCGATCGTGGTTTTGCCGGCGCCGGTCTCGCCAACGAGGCCGAGGGCTTCGCCCCTTCTCAGCGTAAGATTTATGCCGTTAAGGGCTTCGGCAACGCCGTCGATGGTTTCATAATGAACCACCAGATCTTCAATACGAAGAACTTCTTCGTTATCTCTGTAATCACCGAACTTTTTCTTTTCTTCCATGATCTGCACCTCCCTCACTTAAGACGCGGGTCAAGCGCATCGCGCAGGCCGTCGCCGAACATATTCAGTGAAAGAACTGTAAGCATGATTACAAAACCGGGGAAGAGTATTATATGAGGATACTGCCTGATGTACTCACGACCGGAGGACAGCATGGCGCCCCATTCAGCCGTAGGTGGCGCAAGGCCGAGGCCGAGGTAGCTCAGACCGGAAACAACAAGGATAACGGATGCTACGTTGAACGTGGACTGGACTATGATAGGACCAAGAGCATTCGGTATCATGTGTACCAGGATCTGGCGCATCGTGCTCGCGCCGATGGAGGACGCGGCTTCGATATAGTCGTTGCCGCGAACAGTAAGAACTGCGGCACGGACGACTCGGGCATACAGCGGTATATAGCTTATCGTCAATGCGAGTATGAGGTTGATCATACCGGAACCAAGCGCTGCGCAGACGGCTATAGCCATCAGCGTGGGCGGGATAGCGGCGATAACGTCAAGTATACGCATGATGACCATGTCTGTTCCGCCGCCGAAGAACGCGGCGCAGG
>Ga0079305_1000459_pt1 | contig 88324 bp, 76 predicted proteins | sample LMS_cellobiose_e_FD_79183 | JGI IMG/M metagenome (GOLD analysis project Ga0079305, IMG submission 79183) | Rumen-fistulated moose microbial communities from Alaska, USA - LMS_cellobiose_enrichment | ecosystem: Host-associated > Mammals > Digestive system > Stomach > Rumen fluid ...
CCTGGCTGGCATATTGTCGGCTGTGGCCGGTATTTTGGTGACCTCCCGTTTGGATTCCGCCCAGCCCAATGCCGGCATGGGCTATGAGTTGGATGCGATTGCCGCGGTGGTCATCGGTGGCGCTTCGCTCAGCGGCGGCCGGGGCAGCATCCTGGGCACGGTGGTCGGTGCGCTTATCATCGGTGTGCTCAACAACGGGCTGGTCCTGCTCGACGTTTCCCCCTTCTGGCAGCAGGTCATCAAAGGCTTTGTCATTCTGCTGTCTGTGATACTTGACAGGTATTCAACCAAATCAAAATTATGAAGAGAGTATTGTTGATTGCTATTGTGGCCGCCTTGACGGTGGTGGTGCTATATGTGGTAAACCGTCGGCCATCGGAAAAATACCGGGTATTGGTTTCGACCGACATCGGCGGTACGGATCCCGACGACAACCAGTCGATGGCTCTGGCTCAGACAGTAACCAGCTCCATCCCCAGAATCCGCTCCAACTTGCTAATTGTTTCCAACGTCAGATTCTGTTGACCTTTTACTATTTTGCTGACATATTGCGGAGATACCCTTAGGACCTCTGCTAGTTGCTTTTGACTCATACCTAACTCGTGGAGTCTGGATAACACTTTGACAGCAATCATAGCCGATTTCTTCAACCAATCGGCATCTTTGTGTCGGCTGTCAACTCTATCCCTCCATTCCGACTGCCCTTGACTAAGCTTGTTCAGTATAACGGTATTGTCGCTCATAGTTTTATATTCATTCAATTAGATGATCTACCTCTCCACTGATGTGGACTCCTTGTGATTTCAACCATCGTTTCACTTTTTCCATTTTCTCAAGTTCTTTGGTCAACTCCTCTGTTTCGTGCATTTCTTCCACTAACTTGATGGCTCCTCCGGTAATCACATATTTGTCTTTTTCAATTCTGATTGCGTATAATCTCAAAAGAGAAGGCTTTCGATCGGCAGTTTTGCCGTACGCTTTGCTCTTCATTAAGTATATTTCTGTACTGTTCTTGGATAGGCTCTCAAACTCCTTGTCAAATCCTTTATTGTGATACTCATAGGTGTCAATCAATCTGGATTCGAGTTCATCGGCCTCTTCCATCACGGTCAGTGTCATGTTCTCGATGCTGAGATTCTTCCATGGAGAAAGTCTCCATTCTTTTTCGTGAGAAATTACAAAGTCAAAGATGTATTCAACATCGTGCCAGTGTTCAAACTCGTCGTTGTAGGCATCGTCGATGCTTTCTTCGTAAATGACACTCCAAATACTGTCTGCAAAGATAGTTGTCAGTTTCATGATAATCAACTTTTAGGTTTACTATTAACTTTATTTATCACATGTGTTTTTCATCAGGAATGTACTTTTCTGCTCCCTCCTAAATTGAGGACAAATGTACGATTAATATTCCAAAAATAATAAATTAATACATGGTGATTTCTCTATGCAAAAAAAATAGCGTGTAACTCAATGAGCTACACGCTATTTGCTGTGCTATTTTCCTCGGCTCGTCATTTCAGTCTTGCTTCGCAAGCCTGCAGTGATTTCCTTGCCTCGGCAGAGATCAATCAAGCTTGACTCTGCGCTCGGCTCGTCATCACTTAACCTCCTCGAAGTCGACGTCGGTGACGTTATCGTCCTTGCCGCCTTGGTTGCCGCTCTGCTGTCCGGCATTGCCGTAGTCGGCACCCGGCTGCGGGCCACCCTGGGCATTGCTCTGATTGTACATGTCCTGGGAAGCAGCCTGGAAGATGCGGTTCAGTTCGGCCTGAGCGGCATCGATGCCGGCCAGATCCTGAGCCTTGTGGGCCTCTTTCAGTTTGTCCAGGGCACCCTGGATTTCAGCCTTCTTGTCGGCAGGCAGCTTGTCGCCCAGTTCTTCGAGCTGTTTCTCGGTCTGGAAGATGATGCTGTCGGCCTGGTTGAGCTTGTCGATACGTTCCTTTTCCTTCTTGTCGGCTTCGGCGTTGGCGGCAGCCTCGTCCTTCATGCGCTGGATCTCGGCGTCGGTCAGGCCGCTCGAAGCTTCGATACGGATGCTCTGTTCCTTGCCGGTGGCCTTGTCCTTGGCCGATACGTTCAGGATACCGTTGGCATCGATGTCGAAGGTGACTTCGATTTGAGGCACGCCACGACGGGCAGCGGGAATGCCGTCCAGGTGGAAGCGGCCGATGGTCTTGTTGTCCTTGGCCATGGAACGCTCGCCCTGCAGCACGTGGATCTCGACCGAAGGCTGGTTGTCGACAGCCGTCGAGAAGATTTCCGATTTCTTGGTCGGGATGGTGGTGTTGGCATCGATGAGCTTGGTCATGACACCGCCCAGCGTCTCGATACCCAGCGACAGCGGGGTGACATCCAACAGCAGGACATCCTTGACTTCGCCCGTGAGCACGGCACCCTGAATGGCGGCACCGACGGCGACGACCTCATCGGGGTTGACACCCTTGGACGGGGTCTTGCCGAAGAATTTCTCTACCAGGGCCTGGATGGCCGGGATACGGGTCGAACCACCGACCAGGATCACTTCGTCGATATCGGAAGCCTTCAGACCGGCGTCGGCCAAAGCCTTGCGGCAAGGCTCTACGCAAGCCTGGATGTAACGGTCGGCCAGCTGCTCGAATTTGGCACGGGTCAAAGTCTTGACCAAGTGTTTGGGCACACCGTTGACCGGCATAATGTACGGCAGGTTGATTTCGGTCGAATTGGAGCTCGACAGCTCGATCTTGGCCTTTTCGGCAGCTTCTTTCAGACGCTGCAGGGCCATCGGGTCCTTACGCAGGTCGATGCCTTCGTCCTTGTTGAATTCTTCTGCCAGCCAGTCGATGATGGTCTGGTCGAAGTCATCACCGCCCAGGTGGGTATCACCGTTGGTGGATTTCACTTCGAACACACCGTCGCCCAGTTCCAGGATGGAGATATCGAACGTACCGCCACCGAGGTCGAAGACGGCGATCTTCATATCCTTGTTCTTTTTGTCCAGGCCGTAGGCCAGGGCAGCGGCCGTCGGCTCGTTGACGATACGGCGCACTTTCAGGCCGGCGATTTCACCAGCTTCCTTGGTGGCCTGACGCTGTGAGTCGCTGAAGTAGGCCGGCACGGTGATGACGGCTTCGGTGACTTCCTGTCCCAGATAGTCTTCGGCGGTCTTCTTCATTTTCTGCAGAATCATGGCCGAGATTTCCTGAGGCGTGTAGAGACGTCCGTCGATATCGACACGCGGCGTGTTGTTGTCGCCACGGACCACGGAGTAGGCCATACGGTTGATGTCGGCCGTGACATGGTCGTATTTCTCACCCATCAGTCGTTTGATGGAGGAAACGGTCTTTTTCGGATTGGTGATGGCCTGACGCTTGGCAGGATCACCTACTTTGCGTTCGCCTCCTTCGATAAAGGCCACAATGGAGGGGGTGGTGCGTTTTCCTTCGCTGTTGGCGATGACTACCGGGTCGTTTCCTTCAAGAACGGCCACGCACGAATTGGTAGTACCCAGGTCAATACCTATAATCTTTCCCATAGTTGTATGTTTTTTATTGTTTGTTGTTTCGTTGTTGTCTGGTGTTCCGCGATGGGAACGCCGACTTTCAAACAAAAGTTGTGCCAAAGGGGAAAGACAGGTTTGGCAGCCTGGTGCATGTCAGTTTTTCTGACATTTCGGCAGAACAAAATCCTTCCGCAGGAAACAAGGCAAGGGATCAGAGCAGGTTGAAGCGGAGATGCTCGGCGTCGAAGCTGAGGTGGCCGCTGGGGAAATAGTCGGGGAGGGCGGCGGCCAGTTCGCGGGGGGAACCGACTGCCAAAGGCAAGTCGCGCCCCATCAGCCACAGGCGGTCGGCTGTCTGGAGGGCCAGATCCAGGTCGTGGGTGGAGAGCAGCAGGGTCTTGCCCATCCCATGCGCGAGCTCGCGGAGCAGCAGCATGATTTCTACTTTGCTGGGGAAATCCAGGAAGGCGGTGGGCTCGTCGAGCAGAATGACCGGAGTGCCCTGGGCCAGGGCTTTGGCAATCATCACCTTCTGTCGCTCTCCGTCGCTCAGGGTGGCAATCTGGCGCCCTATGAAGGGGCGGATGCCCACCTGGTCGATTGCCTGGTCCACCTGCCGGTGGTCGGTCTCGGTGAGCTTGCCCCAGAAATTGGTGTAGGGACTGCGCCCCATGGCCACCAGGTCGCGCACGGTGACACCGGCTGTGCGCACGCGGTCGGTCAGGACAATGCCCACCAGGGTGCTCAAGTGACGCGGTGTGATTTCTTTGAGGCGTTGCCCGTCGAGCCATATTTCGCCTGCCAGGGCGGGCTGGAAGGCTGCCAGTGTGCGGAGTAGCGTGCTCTTGCCGACACCGTTGGCCCCCAGCAGACAGCATAGTTCTCCCTGGCGCAAGGTGGCCGACAGCGGCCCGGCAACTGCATGACCGGGGTAACCGATGACAAGATCTTTGAGTTGACAGTCCATGGCCTTATTTTTCTATCCGCAGGATGACCCAGAGCACGATGGGGGCGCCGATGACGGGAGTGATGACATTGATGGGAATGATGCCCGACTCACCGGGCAGGGTGCTGATAATATTACATAGGAGCGCCAGCGAAGCCCCGGTGAGCAGCGTGGCGGGCAGCAAGGTGCGATGGTTGGCGCTGCCCAGCAACAGCCGGGCGATATGCGGTACGGCCAGCCCGATAAAACCGATGGGACCGCAAAAGGCGGTGGAAGCCGCCGTGAGCAGGCCGGTGGTGAGCAGCAGCAACGTGCGTGTCCGCCGCAGGCTGATGCCCAGGTTGCGGGCATAGTTGTCGCCCAGGAGCAGGGCGTTGAGCGGCTTCATCAGCAGGAAGGCCAGTAGCAGGCCCAGGCAGATGATGACCACCGCATAGGGCAGCCGGTCGAGTGAGACGCTGCTGAACGAGCCCATACCCCAGAGTGCCATGGCATGGACACCTTCGGCCGTAGCCCGGAAATTGAGCAGGGAAATCAGGCTGGAGGCGATGTAGCCCACCATCATGCCGGCGATGAGCAGCATGACATTGTTTTGCAACAGACGCGACAGGAACAGTAACAAGGCCATGACGACCATGGCTCCCGAGAGCGCGGAGAGGATGACCAGGGCGAAGCCGCCGATGGTGAGCGAACTGGTCGAGACCACGCCGCCGGCCACCAGCACCACCACGGCCACTCCCAGGTGGGCGCCGCTGTCGATGCCCAGCACCGACGGGCCGGCCAGCGGGTTGCGGAAGGCTGTCTGCAACAGCAGGCCGCTCACCGACAGGGCCGCACCGCACAGCAGGGCGGTGACAGACTGCGGAATGCGGTTTTCGATGATGATGAACTGCCACGAAGGATGATCGGGCGAGCCTTTGCCCAGCAGGATATCGGTGATGGCCGACACAGGGATGCTCACGCTGCCTGAGTAGAGCGAGACGGCGAAAAACAGCAGGGTGAGCACTGCCAGACCGGATATGACCAGGGTATTTCTCATTTCAGGGGCTGAAAGTACTGCTTTTCTCCGGCAATTCCCAACTGCGGGTGAATTATTCTGATGAGGTCGGCCAAAAGCCGGTCGGGATGGTAGGGGGTTTCCTCATAGAAAAGCGAATTGTCCTGATTGCAACCATACACCCGTCCCGACTGGAAGGAACGGAAGTGGGCAAACGAGGGGTAGTCGGCTTTGATCTGGGCCAGGGTGAGCGGCTGCGACTGGTTGTATTTGATGAGCCAGATATCGGCCTGTTGCGCCACTTCGAAGACACTCTCCACCGACAGGGCCAGCGAACCGTTTTTCGGCCGGTCGGCAAACACGTAGGCGGCGCCTGCGTCGTGGTAGAGGATGCCCATGGAACTGGTGCCGCCCGGCACGTACCATACGCCCGAATAGGGCTTTTCGGCCACCAGGGTCGGACGGTGGGACACAGTGTCGGTTGCCGCCTTCATGGCAAGATAGCGTTGCTCAACACTTTGGAAAAGGCTGTCGGCGCGCTCTCCCTGGCCGAACAGACGGCCGTAGAAGCGCATCCATTCGGCCCTGGCCAGGGGGCTGAACTCCATGTAGTCGGCACATTCCACGATGGGAATGCCCAGGCGCTCTATGCGTCCGTAGCCCCCGGAGTTTTCGAAAGGCGAGACCAGCAAGGCATCGGGTTGCACATCCATGATGCCCTCGATGCTGGGCTCCATGGCATTGCCGAAGTTGGCCACGCGCCCTTCACTGACGGCTTCCCGTATGGAAGGGATATGGATGTATTCGATTTCACAGATGCCGCGGATGGCTGCTTCCTGCCCCAGTTCCTTGATCAGGCCGCAGTGGACGGCCGTGAACACGCCGGCCCGGCGCAGCGGTACTTGCACGAGTGTGCCCGGATGCTTGAGGTGGCGGCAGCTGTCGGGATGGCTGTAGAGGGTGTAGTGGTGCAGCACCTTGGTGGTGTCCCAGGGATTGCGGATGAAGACTTCGGTGACCCCGTCGTGACGGATCATGCTCAGGTTGCGGGCGTAGCGCAGGGGAACGGGCTCGCCCTGTATCTTTTTGTGGCTGGGGCCGCTGCCGTTGCACGACAGCAACAACAGGGCGGTACACAGGCTGAATAACAGTTTCTTGATCATTTCGAGGCGGATTTGAGGGGCCATTGCGGCTTGATTTCCAAAAACAATTCAAAGTTGCGACCTGCCATGGGCCGCGACAGGACGGTGACATACTCCGTGTCGAGGACATTGTTGACGACTCCTTTGAGAGAGGTATGTACCCGTTTCCACTGCCAGCTTTTCTCTATCGACAGGTTGTTCATGTAAAAAGGCTTGAGGCGGCCGGTGATGTAGGCTGTCTCGTTGCTGGTGGTGGTGAAACGTTCGCTGTAGTGCATCCATTGGTAGGAAAGCGTCCAGCTGCGCCACGACAGTTGGCCGCTCAGATTGGCCGAATGCCGCGGTACATAGACCAGTTGCTTGCCGTAGGAGGCATCGTCGGCTTCCACTTCGCGGCTCATGTTCAGGCTGGGGGTGTAGGCGTAGTTGCCCGTCAGGTCGAGATGCCAGTCGTGGCGGAAGGAAAAACCGGCCGTCATCGACATTTCGGTGCCGTAGCTGTGGACCCGTTTCAGGTTGGACGGCTGCCAGTAACCTTTGGCATTGGGAGTCCACAATATCCAGTCGGTGATGTGGGAATCGAAGGCTGACAGATTGGCTTTGAGGGAAACCCCTTTCCTTAGCAGGCTGAGCTCCAGGCCGCCGTCGGCCGTGAGCCCCTTTTCAGGACGCAGGTCGGGATTGCCGCCTGGCTTGAAATAAAGATCGTCCATCGAAGGATAGCGGTAGTTGCGTGCAGCGGAGGCTTTGACGACCAGCGTCTCGGCAGAAGGGACCAGACCCTCGTGTTGCCGCGACACAAGGACGTATTCGGCAAACAGGGCCGGAATGGGCGGCACCAGGTCGTCGCCATAGCATTCCCCGCGCAGGACGGCCGACATGGTCATCCGCTTCTGGGGCCGCCATTTGGCCGACAGGCTCAAGTGGTATTCGGGTCGGCCCAACCGGTAATTCTCGCCGATATGGAAGGGACTCTTGTCCACGCTATAGACATGATTGTAATAGACCTCCGAGACGGCTGTGAGCAAGAGCACCCGGTGGGGCATCCAGTCGGCCCCGGCCCGCAGGAAGCCTTGCTGACTGAGGCTCATGGCATGGGTGATGTCGGTGCTGACCGATTCGTAGGTGGTGGAGTAGTCGTAGGCGGTCTGCTGGCGGACATAGCCGGCGCGAAGACCGATGTTCCAGACGGTGGCGGCTTTGCTCCAGCCGGCCACGACACGGGCCACATCCTGCCCTTGTTCGTTGCTGAAACTGCTGTTGTCCTTGTAATCGACACTGAGGAAGGGCAGCCCGCGCAGACTGTGGCTGTACCAGGCCGCCAGCGAGAAACGACCCTTGTCGCGGGCATTGCAATAGAGTTCCTGCAGGAGATGGAAATCGTCGAAATAACCGCTGCGGTTGCGTTCGCGGGGATGGTAGGAACGGACGATATGACCCTCGTCGTCGCGCACATCCACCTTCTTGTCGTAGTTGGTGTAGGGAAAATCATTGTCGCTACGGGCATAGACAAGGCGGGTGCTGGTACTCCAGCGCCCGTTGCCGTAGCTCAGGCGCAGGAACTGGTCGTAGGTATCGAACGAACCGATGCCCTGGATGTATTGCAGCGTGGTGCCCTGGCCCTGGACGGGCAGGGTGCTCAGATCGACGGCCCCGCCCAGGCCGCCGCCTGTCAAAGTGAGCGAAGAAGCCCCGTGCAGCAGGTTGGCCTGATCGACAAAGTAGGAAGGGATGGTGCTGAAATCCACCGTACCCAGCATGGGTGAATTGATTTTCATGCCGTTCCACAGCACCTGGGTGTGCGCCGGTGAGGTGCCGCGAAACTCGGCGGTCGATTCCGTGGCACGGCCATAGCTCTTGATGAAAAGCGTGGAATGCTGGGTCAGGATGTCGGACATCGACAGGGAAACGTTCTGATGCAGGATGGCCGTATCGATGCTGGTCTGCTGCACGCCTGCATCCTTGAGCCGCCGCTGGGCCAGAATGCCGACTTCATCGAGACGGAGCGACCATTGCTCTGAGGTCTGTGCATGGCAGGCGGTCCGGTAGAAGCCGGACAGGGAGCAGGGCAGCAACTCCGCCCACAACAGCAGCAGTAGCAATGTGCGCTTCATCGGTCAGTCTGTTTCGGGTTCGAGGTGGTAGTCGCTGATATAGTAAACCTCGGTGCTGATTTCGCCCAGGTTGGGCGTACTGCCCGTCTGGGAGGTCTGTATCTTGATAAAGTCGATGTATTGCAGGTTGGCGGGCTGGCCGTCCCAGGTGCGTGCCTGGCTGATTTTGTAATAGCCCATCTTGCCGGCACGGTCTTCGAAAAAGTCGCCCAGGTTGTCCACATAGCCCCAGTCGTAGGCGGGCATGTCCGACATGCCGTTCTGGTAGGTGCTGCGATCGCGCAGTCGCGAGCCGAACCAGGTCCTTTCGATGGTGTGCAGGCTGTCGGTGGTGGCCGTGCCTTCTACCCACGGCTGCCAGTAACTGTCGTGCGGGTTCCAGTACTCCATATAGGGGACGTAGCCTGTCTTGCCCAGGCAGTCGCGCCAGCCGATGGCCGAGCCTGCCTGCCGGGGGCGGTAGTAGGTGATGGCATATTCCAAAGTCTCGTTGTCGGTGCCGTATTCCGAACCGGCCAGCTCGAACCACTGGTCGTTGGGCAGTCCGTCGCCGTTGTCGTCCTGGCTCACCCAGATGATGCCCGGTTCTGACTGGTAACTGAAGGGATTGCCTTTGATGCAAAGGTCGTAACCGTCGGTCGAGGCGGGAACGCTGTGGTCGAAGCCGGCGATGAGGTAGCCTCCCTGGGCCCCCAGACTGATCGACCAGCGACGCTGGAAGTGGGCCAGCACCGTGTCGCAGGCCTGTTGGTGGGTACAGCCATCGGGGAAGGCATCTCCCACGATGATATAGCCGTTCACCTGATGTCCGGGTGCGGGCATGAATTCATAGACACGGTCCACCAGGGCCTGTCCGGCAGATCCGCGCCGGTAGCTGCCCTCGGGCGGGCATACGTTGATGATGAAATCCTGTGACACTTCGGCGCCTTGCTGCAGGGCGGTCAGTGTGACGGTGTATCGGCCCTGCGCCGTGCCATGAAACACCTGGGACACCTCTTCCTGGCCCTCTGTCATATAGGCTTTCACCTTGATACTGCGCCCCTGGGCGATATTGATGGAGGTCCAGGGAAATTTCCAGCCGCCGGGGGGCGGAAGCTCGGGCAGCAGCTGTGTCTCTTTGGCCAGCACGGTGACTTTCACTTCGTCCTGTGTCTCGCCGTAACGGTTGCTGACAATGAGTTTTACGTAGAATTCACCAGCCTGTTCTCCGTTGAAATTGAACAGCGTGGCCGTACTGAGCACCCTGTCGTCCACCATCCACAGATAGACGGTGGTTTCGTCGGTGTATTGCACGATGGGAATCAACTTGATCTGTTCCCCTTCGTGGATGCGATAGCGGGCCGAGGGCTCGCTCCAGCTGATGCGCGGCAGGTTTTTTCCTTCCTGCTCGCGGCAGGAGGGGAGCAGGAGGAAAAGCAACAGGCAGCAGGGGAGCAATGCAAGTCGTTTCATGGGTTTATTTGAAAGCGAAGCCGTTGGGAGTGATGCCCACCCGGAACTTGTCGATCAGGCGGCCGTCGCTGCTGTAGCGGAAGACCACGCCCGACTGGCTGTAATCGACGGCATCGGCCACATAGATCTCTCCGTTGCGGGGATGTACGCCGATGGCATACAGGAAATGCCTGCGTCCGTTCTGACCCAGCTCGGCATGGATGAAGGGGCGCACGGGCGGATGCGGATCGGTGACGGCCATGCGGTAGATGTCGTTGTTGATGAGATAAAGGGTGTCGCGCGAAGGGTTCATGGCCAGTTGCACATTGCCTTCGTCGGTGTCGAGTGCAAAGTCTTGCTCGATGGCAAAACTCTCTGCATCAATGCTGTATAGATGGGGAATATTGTCTCCGAAAGAATCGTCGCCCGTGGAATAGCCACCGTCGGTGATGACCCAGAGCTTGCCCCGGGCGTCGATGGTCATGTCTTTGGGCTGCCAGCTGTCGAGCGTGATTTCGTGGACCATCTGGTCGGAGCGGGTGTCGATGACCAGGATCTTGTTGGAATAGCTCCAGCAGTTGGTGAATACGTAGTGGCCCCAGGCAACCATTTTTTCGGTCGAGAAGTAGCCAAAGGCCGACTCCTGCCGGGTGGAAATGCTGCCCGTCGAGGTCATGGTGCGGGGGTTGAAGATGGTGATGTAAGGTGAATAGAGATCGGTGACGTAGGCTTTTTCGCCACTCAGGAAATGGATGTAGCGCGGGTTGATCATGTGCTCGGTCCCGCCTGTCGTCAGTTGGCCTTTGACCCGGAAGGTGGCCGTGTCGATGGCCCAGATGATGCCGCTGTTTTCCACGGCGATATAGGCAGTGCCGTCGTAGATGGCGATGGATTGGCCCGTGTCGCCCAACTTGCGGTCGTTGGCCCGGGCGAAAATGCCGTTTTCCACCTGCCCGGTGGCGGGTTGGTAATAGGACAGGGTGCTGTTGCCGGCATTGAAATTGCCTTCACACAAGATGAAGATGCCTTGCCCGGTATTGGAAAAATCCTCTTCTTCGATACCGGGATCGGCATTGGAACATGCTGCCGACAGCAACAAGGCTGCCGGCAGCATGAACCGGAGATATTTATTGATATTAGAGCTCGACCACAACATTGTCGATGGCAAAGTACTTGGGGTGCTTGACACCATAGCTGGACCTGTCGCTGCCGTCCATGGTGAAGGTCAGGCTTTTGACTTCTCCCAGGCTGCTCAGGTCGAAGGTCTTCCAGGTTTCCAGGATGCTACCGTCGCGGGCCAGGTCGATTTCCAACGTCTTCTCGTTGTCGGCTGTGATCGTGATGGTCAGGTTGCCACTTTCGGCCAGAGAAGCAGCATAGCCGTCGCCGAACTTGGTCGAACCCAGCTGATAGGTCGTCGGGCTGACATCCATCGAACGGACCACGTGGGGCGTAGCCAGCGTGAGGGTGGCATCGCAATAGACCACGGCAAAGTTCTTGCTGCCGTTCGACTGCGGAATGGCAAGCTGGTAGAAATAGGTGGCGTGATTCTGGATATCGGCATCGATGTAGTTGGAAATGGCCACACCGCCTTCGGAATAACCATATTCACCGCCATAGGCACGGGTCAGGCCGCCGCTGATGCCCGTCTTGGCATCGCTCCAGGCATAGGTGTCCTTACCACTGCCGTAGAGCAGGTCTCCACCATATTGGGCGGTGTCGATGAGGGCAGTCCACTGCTGACCTTCAAAATCCAGGGTGGCGGTTTTGTCATCGTCATTGTTACACGAAGCCATAGCAAAGCCAACACACAATGCTACAGCAAGATAAAGAATTTTCTTCATAATTCTTCTGTATTAAATAGTTAAACAAAAAAGGTCTCCATCGGACCGTCTCCACGCGGTCGCTTTTACTGGATGCAACATCCGGCAGGTCTTCTGACTTATCCTCCCCCTTTTCTGCGCGGTGCCTTCCCAGCCTGTTGGAGGCCAGTGGCCGATAACCGCGAGGGTCACGACGAGGACTTACAGCAGCGGGACTGTCCGGGATTTTCACCCGATTCCCTAAGCCGTATTGCGGTGGCAAAGATACTGATTTTTTTTCAATCGGTATAATGCTAACAACTATTTCATACATCGGAAAAAACACTTACATTTGCGTTTTGATGCATTAATTGAAAACTATGACCAAAGGAATTATTCTGGCCGGTGGCAGTGCCACGCGTCTCTTCCCCTTGTCGAAGGCTATTTCCAAGCAGATCATGCCCGTCTATGACAAGCCGATGATCTATTATCCCCTGTCCACGCTGATGCTGGCCGGTATCCGTGAGGTGCTGATCATTTCCACTCCGCGCGATCTGCCCATGTTCCGTGAACTGCTGGGCAGCGGCGAGGAACTGGGTATGCATTTCGAATACATAATCCAGGAGAAACCCAACGGCCTGGCACAGGCTTTCGTGCTGGGTGCCGATTTCCTGGGCGGTGAGCCGGGGTGCCTGATCCTGGGCGACAACCTGTTTTATGGCCAGGGATTTTCGTCGATGCTCAAGAAGGCTGCCGAGATCAAACAGGGCGCCTGCATCTTCGGCTACTATGTCAAGGACCCCCGCGCCTACGGCGTGGTGGAATTCGACAAGGACGGCCGTGTGCTGTCGCTGGAGGAAAAGCCGGCCCAGCCCAAGTCCAACTATGCCGTGCCCGGCCTCTATTTTTACGATGCCACGGTGACGGAGAAGGCCGCTTCGCTGAAGCCTTCGGCCCGGGGGGAATACGAGATTACCGACCTCAACAAACTCTATCTTGAGGAAGGCACCCTGCAAGTGTCACTTTTCGGCCGCGGTTTTGCCTGGCTCGATACAGGCAACAGCGACAGCCTGCTCGAGGCTTCCAACTTTGTGGCCACCATCCAGAACCGTCAGGGCTTTTATGTGTCGTGCATCGAAGAAATCGCCTGGCGCAAAGGCTGGATCGACGACCGCCAGCTGGAACGTCTGGGACAGGCCCTGTCGAAGACCGCCTACGGCCAGTACATCCTTTCACTTGTCAAATAATACACCTTATATTACCCACCTGCAATGAAGACCTATTTAGTGACCGGAGCCGCCGGTTTTATCGGATCGAACTATGTCAAATACCTGTTGGCCAACTACAATGATGTCAATATCGTCATTCTCGATGCTTTGACCTATGCCGGCAACTACGGCACCATCGCCTCGGATGTCGATGGCAAGCGCTGCATCTTTGTCAAAGGGGATATCTGTGATGCCCAGCTGGCTGCCAAGCTTTTTGCCGAGTATCCCATCTCGGTGGTGGTGAATTTCGCCGCCGAAAGCCATGTGGACCGCAGCATCGAGAATCCGCAGCTCTTCCTGCAGACCAACATCCTGGGGACGCAGAACCTGCTGGATGCCGCCCGCAAGGCCTGGGTCACGGGCAAGGACGACAAGGGTTATCCCGTGTGGAAACCGGGCGTGCGCTTCCATCAGGTTTCGACCGACGAGGTCTATGGCAGCCTGGGCAAGGAAGGTTATTTCACCGAAACCACGCCCCTGGATCCCCGCAGTCCCTACAGCGCCGCCAAGACGTCGGCCGATTTGTTTGTCAAGGCCTATGTCGAAACATTCAAGATGCCGGCCACCATCACCCGTTGTTCCAACAACTACGGGCCCTATCATTTCCCGGAAAAGCTGATTCCGCTCATTATCAAGAATATCTTGGAAGGCAAGAAACTGCCCGTCTATGGCAAGGGCGAGAATGTGCGCGACTGGCTCTATGTCGAGGACCACTGCAAGGCCATCGAGATGGTGGTACGCAAAGGCCGTCCCGGCGAGGTATACAATGTGGGCGGTCACAACGAGAAGATGAATATTGAGATCGTCAAGCTCACCATCGACACCATCCGCCATATCATGGAGACCGAGCCCAAATACCGGGCCGTGCTCAAGACCGAGGTGGAGAACATCAACTACGACCTGATCACCTATGTGGCCGACCGCCTGGGCCATGACATGCGCTATGCCATCGATCCCACCAAGATTACCCGCGAACTGGGCTGGTATCCCGAGACCAAGTTTGAGCAAGGAATTGTCAAGACCATCTACTGGTATCTGGAGCATCAGGACTGGGTGAGGGATGTGACCTCGGGCGACTATCAGAACTATTACGAAAGGATGTATCAAAACCGTTGAGATGAATTACATTGAACAGCATATTCCGGGCGTGTGGGTCATCGAACCTGTCGTGTATCAGGACGAACGCGGCTATTTCATGGAGACCTTCCGCCAGGACGAATTCCGGCAACACACGGGCATTGATTTCAACGTTGTCCAGGAGAACCAGTCGAAGTCGATGATGGGAGTCCTGCGCGGACTTCATTTCCAGAAAGGGGAGTATTCCCAGGCCAAAATGGTCAAGGTGCTTTCCGGCACAGTCTGGGATGTCGCGGTGGATTTACGCCGCAGTTCCCCGACTTTCGGCCAGCATGTCGTCGTGGAACTGAGCGAGGAAAACCATCGTCAGCTGTATATTCCGCGCGGTTTTGCCCACGGTTTCCTGGTCAAGACGCCTTATGCCGTTTTCTCCTACAAGGTGGACAATTTCTATGCTCCCCAGGCTGAGGGCGCTGTGAACTATGCCGATCCCACCCTGGGAGTCCAATGGCCTTTCCTGCCGATTGAATACACCCTGTCGGAAAAAGACCGCAAGGCGCCTTTCCTGCCGGAGGCCTATACTTTCGATTGATTTTTTATCCGGATTTTGAGCGGGTCAATCCAGACGTTCGACGGCCACGATGACCGCCTCGTTGTCGTTTACCCGAAACCTGATGTCGTGGCCGGCAAAAGGCAGGCCATAGACCCTGTCGGCATCTCTCTGATAGGAAGGCCGCGGATCCTGGGCAATAAGTTGCAGGGCCTGTTGCCGTTTTTCTGTCGGCAGCAGGCGCAGGCAATTGTCCGGGTCAGACACCTGCAACAGCCGGCGTGGGGTGCTGTCGGTAAAGCCGCCCCGGGCCTGAGGATGGCTGTCGGTATAAGCCAGGTAGGGCTTGATGTCGTAAATGGGTGTGCCGTCGGCCAGGTCGGCTCCCAACACATGGATCACCGGTCCTTGCGCTGTCTTGAGCTCGATACGCTCTATGGCCACCGACGACAGGCCCAACCCGTTGGGGCGGAAGGGAGAACGGGTGGCAAAGACGCCGAAAGCCTTGTTGCCGCCCATGCGAGGTGGACGCACGGTGGGTTGCCAGGTGTAGTCGGGCGACTTGTCATCGGCCGACTCCGAGTCGACAGCCCGGGTACGGGCCGGACCGTTGGGCCGGTTGGCAGAGAAACCCCAGATGAGCCACAAGTGGCTGAAATCTTCCAGGCCGCGCAGAGCCTCCGGGTCGCGATAGGGCGGACAAAACACGATGCGTCCCTGCAGGCCGGCCACCAGTCCGCTTTGGCGCGGTACGCCAAACTTGCCCGGCAGGTCGGTATGGATGTAAGCGACAGGCTCGATGTGCTTCATGTTTGCCGGCAGCTTATTGTGCAATGCGTTTCAGCCGTGAGCGACGGCCGTCGGGATAGATCAGCTCCTCGATGAATACCCCCTGCTGAGGCGCCTCGACCAGGCGACGTCCGTAGAGATCGTACCAGCGATGCTCCGATGGCTGCCCCAACGAGTCGTCTATGAATACTTTCCGGCTGTCTGTCAGATATTTGACATAGTCGGGCAGATAATAACTCAAGTGGGGCGGCTGGTTGTAGGCGGCCGTCTGGGTGACGGTGGCCATGCGGTAGTGATGGTCGTGCATCAGGGTGGGGACCCGGTAGTTGGTGGGCAGGTTGGTGCTGAAAATCATCAGCTTGCTCTTGGTGGCCTGGTCGTAGTAGATCTGCTCTTCGCGCCAGTCGCCGAAGATGTCGGCCTGCAGGCAGGGCGTATATTTGATCATATTGGTCCCCACTTTGTAGGTGGAGACGAAATCCACCACGGTCTTGATGGAATTGCTGCTGCTCTGATACTTGGTGATCACCCCCGTTTCGGTACATTCTTCCAGCAGGTCGGCATCCCAGTAGGTGCGGAAGTTGGTACTCGGCCGCTTGGTGGTGATGACATCGCCTGCCACATTGTACACATTGTAGTTGTAGCCCCAGTATTCGCAGCCCCGATAGTTGCCGTCGATGTCGGCGCAGAGTCCGCGCCCCACGTCAGAGCCTGCGAAGGTGCCGGAAATCACCTTCCCAGTAAGGGCTTCGCGCATCTCGATGCCGTATTTGGCGGTGGTCTCCTCGTGGACCATCATCACTTCCAGGCCGGGCCGGTCGGGATCGAAATCGCCTACATGCAGGGCATCGCCGTGTCCCCAACCGGTGCGGTAGAGCAATTCGCCATCGTGGTCGATGGTGCAGGAACCGTAGATGATCTCGTCGCAGCCGTCGCCATCGACATCGCCGATGCTCAGGCTGTGGGCCCCTTCGCCATAGGCACCGTAGCCGGCGCGGGTGGAGGCGTGCAGCCAGCGGGTCTTGAGGTCCTTGCCGTCAAAATCGACCGCCCAGAGGAAGGCTGAGGTGTAGTAGCCGCGGCACATGACCAGGCTGGGGTGCTGCCCGTCGAGATAGGCGACTCCGGCCAGATAGCGTTCGCAGCGGTTGCCGTAGCTGTCGCCCCATTCGGAAATGGTGTCGCGGGCCGGACGGTAGGGGACGGTGGCACGGGCGGCGCCTGTCAGGCCGTCGAAGACGGTGAGGTATTCCGGTCCTTTGATCACTATGCCGTCCTTGCCGCTATAGGTGGCGCGGTAGTCGGCACTGGGGTCGTCATTGCCCAGCAAGACATGGTGGCCCTGGCCATCGATGGTGCCCGGTGCGGTTTTGCAGGCTACTTCGGCCTTGCCGTCACCGTCGAGGTCATAGACCATGAGCTGGGTATAGTGGGCTCCGGCACGGATGTTGCGGCCCAGGTCGATACGCCACAAAAAGGTGCCGTCCATCTTGTAGGCGTCGATGAAGACGGGGCCGGTGTAACCGCCGATGGAATTGTCCTTCTGGCCGCCGCCCACGTTGTCGTTGTTGCCGTCTTCATTGACGGGATCCCACTTCATGACAATGTCGTATTCGTGGTTGCCGTCCAGGTCGGCCACCATGCAGTCGCCCGGGACATAATTGTATTTGCCGCTCGGCGTGCTGTCGCTGGCGGGGCGGTGCAGGGGAATCTCCCAATAGCCCTTGTCAAGCAGGAGGGCCTGGCTGCGCTCGATGACCTGACCGCCCGACAGGGCTTCGACGGTATAGACCAGGTCGCCTGTGGTGGCGGCATCGGTCAGGTTGGTCTTGTCGGTGATGGGGTTGGTGTTGATTTTGGTGTCGTTGCGATAGACATTGAAACTGATGTCATCGGGGTCGTTGCTGAGCCAGCGCCAGCTGATGTGGTAATAGTTGGAGGAGGCCGCCTTGACAGCCACAGCACCCCTGCCCAGAGGCTCGGGGTCGAGCACCCAGGGCCGTCCGGCGGCGGGCAGTACTAGGGGCACTTCCAATTGTTTGTCGGCCTCGTCCGATGTCCGCATATCGTCCTTGACGGTGACAGCTCTCAGGCGGCAGCTGCGGTCCAGGTCGAAGGGCCCCTCATAAACGTGGGCATAATCTTCGACATGGCCGTGATCGATGAGCGAGTAGAGAATGGTGGCATCGGGTGTTTCCGTGCTCAGGCTGACGCGAAGTATTTCCTTGTCTATACCGGCGATCCGGGCTATTTTCTTTTCGGTCTGGATGACGGGGGTGGCTGCCTGGGGCCGGACATCTTCGGGCTCTTCAAAGACCACGATGCTGCGGATGATGATGCCGCCGCTGTTTTTGAACCAGACATCACCGTCATTGACGACGGTGAATACATAGCTCTTGAAAGAGGCGGGGGTATAGGTGCCTTCTCCGAATTCCCCCTCCAGGTTGTCAACGGCCGAAATACCATTGGCACTTGACGAAGAGGAGCGAAGAGTGATTTCGATTTTCTGTCCTGCCTTCAAGCCTTTGAGGGTGTGGGGCACGCTGCCCTGGTTTTGCAGGCCGTTGCCGCTGGTACCGCGGTCGTAGCAAAGCAGCAGACTGCCGGCCGACACGCCGGCACCGACAAAAAGGCCTTGCGTCTCGGCAATGATCTGCCCGTTGGCATAGAGTTCATTGCCGTCGGTGGCCTGGACATTCTGGTAGCGTCCGCCTTTGGAGTTCATGGTCCAATGCTCACTGTCGGCAGCCAGGTTGGCGAGGGTGGTGCTGCTGTAGGAATCGAGGTTCCATTGTTTGACGGTGACACGCTGGGCCCGGACGGCCGACAGCAGGCTGGTTGCCAGCAGCAGGGAAAATATCAGCAAAGATTTCTTCATAGCAGTCTCACTATTAATGTGATATAAATCCACGCGCGCGGAGGTACAAAGATAAAGGTTTTTTTATACTTTTGCAAAGCCTCGGAAAGCGGCCGGCCGGCTGCGGTGCGAGGCGATTTTACAACAAAGAACAACATGCGTCCCGACGAATCCCTGTCTGCCCTTTACCAGTCTTGTTTCGGCTGCCGCCCGGCCAGTATCGATGAGATACCCGCCTGCGGCTCCTATCGCCGCTATTACCGGTTGTGGGCTGCCGAAAACAAGCCGGGCACGGCGCCTTCGACGGTGATCGGTGCCTGGAATGCCGATAAAAAAGAGAATGCCGCCTTTGTCAGCTTTGCCCGCAGTTTCCACGAACAAGGCCTGCCCGTGCCGGCAATCTATGCGGTGGACGAGGCCTGCGATGTGTATCTGCAGGAAGACCTGGGCTCGGAGTCGCTCTATGACCTGGTGGCCCGCGACTGGCTGTCGCTGTTGGAGGCTGCCGACAAGGGATCCCTGTCGGAACCGGCTTTTCCGGAGTCGCTCAAGGAGGTCTATCGACAGGTGCTTTCGTCGCTGATCGACTTGCAAATCGCCGGCAAGGACTGCATCGATTATACGAAATGCACGCCCTGCCCGGCTTTCCACCGTGATGCGATACATTGGGATCTGAACTATTTCAAATACTTCTTCCTGCGCCTGCTGCGCGTGCCTTTCGACGAGCAGGCCCTGGAAGACGATTTCAGGGCATTCTCGGCCTACCTGCTGGAAACGCCCTGCGAGTATTTCCTCTACCGGGATTTCCAGTCGGCCAATATCATGCTCAAAGAGGGCCGACCCTGTTTTATCGACTTCCAGGGCGGTCGCCGCGGTGCGCTGCAGTACGATCCGGCCTCCCTGCTCTTCGATGCCAAGACCCGCCTGCCAAAAGCTGTCCGCTCGCAGTTGACGGCCTTTTATGTCGACCGACTGGCCATGCGCATTCCCTTGGATAAGACGGATTTCGAAGCCCATTATCAGGGCTATACGCTCTGCCGTCTGTTGCAGGCCCTGGCCGCGTTCGGCCTGCGGGGCGTGGTGGAGCATAAGCCGGGTTTCAAGGAAAGCATCCCGCCGGCCCTGGCCATGATACGCGATTTGCTCGATGATTGGCAGATACCCGTCGCCCTGCCTGAACTCAAGGCTTGCCTTGAACGCATACAGTCGGTGGAAGTATCATAGTCTGTGACTTTTTGTCAGACACCCACCGGAGATTCTCCGATCAATGGCTGAATATTTGGCAGAGACGCCCGACGTTGCCCTGTCAGGCTGCTTTGGCACGATTTTGGATAGGAAAAGGGGCGTTCTTGAGAAAACAAGGAATCAATTAATTTATAAAACTCTTCTATTATGACACTTAAACCATTATCAGATCGCGTACTGGTCAAGCCGGTCGCAGCAGAACAGAAAACAGCAGGTGGTATTATCATTCCCGATTCAGCCAAGGAAAAACCGCTGAAGGGTGAAGTAGTGGCAGTGGGTCCCGGCACCAAGGACGAGGCCATGCAGCTGAGCGTCGGCAACGAAGTCCTGTTTGGCAAGTATGCCGGCACGGAAGTCGAGCTGGACGGCGAAAAATTCCTCATCATGCGTCAGTCCGATGTCCTGGCCATCCTGGGATAATCGAGGCGGTAAACAATTCAGAATAACAATATTAAACACATAAGACTATGGCAAAAGAAATCAAATTCAATATCGAAGCCCGCGACATGCTCAAGAGCGGTGTCGATCAGCTGGCTGATGCAGTGAAGGTGACCCTGGGCCCGAAAGGCCGCAATGTGATCATCGAAAAGAAGTTCGGTGCTCCGCAGATTACCAAGGACGGTGTAACCGTGGCCAAGGAAATCGAATTGGACGACAAATACGAAGACATGGGCGCCAAGTTGGTCAAGGAAGTGGCTTCCAAGACCGGTGACGATGCCGGTGACGGCACGACCACCGCTACCGTGCTGGCCCAGGCCATCGTAGGCGAAGGTCTGAAGAACGTGACGGCCGGTGCCAACCCCATGGAGCTCAAACGCGGTATCGACAAGGCTGTTGCCAGCGTGGTTGCCAGCATCAAGGCCCAGTCGCAGGAAGTCGGTGACGATTTCGAAAAAATTGAGCAGGTGGCCAAGATCTCTGCCAACAACGATTCCGAAATCGGCCATCTGATTGCCGAGGCCATGAAGAAGGTCAAGAAAGAAGGTGTCATCACCATCGAGGAAGCCAAGGGTACCGATACCTATATCGATGTTGTCGAGGGTATGCAGTTTGACCGTGGCTATCTGTCTCCCTACTTCGTCACCAACACTGAGAAGATGGAGGCCGAGATGGAGAATCCCTATGTCTTGATCCACGACAAGAAAATCTCCAACCTCAAGGAGATGCTGCCTATCCTGGAAGCTGCCGCCCAGAGCGGCCGTCCTCTGCTGATCATTGCCGAGGATATCGACGGTGAGGCTCTGACCACCCTCGTGGTGAACCGGCTGCGCGGCGGTCTGAAGATTTGCGCCGTCAAGGCTCCGGGCTTTGGCGACCGTCGTAAGGAAATGCTGCAGGATATCGCTGTTTTGACCGGCGGTATGGTCATCACCGAAGAGCAGGGTATCCAGCTGGAATCGGCCACGCTCGACATGCTGGGCCGCGCCGAAAAGATCACCGTCAACAAGGACAACACGACCATCGTCAACGGTCTGGGCAAGAAAGAAGCCATCGCCGACCGTGTGGCCCAGATCAAATCGCAGATTGCGATCACCACTTCCGATTACGACCGCGAGAAACTGCAGGAACGCCTGGCCAAACTGTCGGGCGGTGTAGCCGTGCTCTACGTGGGCGCTCCCTCCGAAGTGGAAATGAAAGAAAAGAAAGACCGTGTCGATGACGCTTTGAGCGCCACTCGTGCCGCCATCGAAGAAGGTATCGTCCCCGGCGGCGGTGTCGCTTATATCCGCGCCTTGGAAGCCATCAAGGACCTGAAGGGTGACAACGAAGAAGAGGACCTGGGTATCAAGATTGTGCGTCGTGCCATCGAAGAGCCGTTGCGTCAGATTGTCTTCAACGCCGGCAAGGAAGGCGCCGTTGTCGTACAGAAAGTCAAGGAAGGCAAGGGTGACTATGGCTACAATGCCCGCACCGATGTCTATGAGAATTTCTTCAAGACGGGTGTCATCGATCCTGCCAAGGTGACCCGTGTGGCCCTGGAGAATGCCGCCTCGATTGCCGGTATGTTCCTGACCACCGAATGTGTCATCGCTGAAAAGAAAGAAGAGAATCCTGCGCCGGCCATGAACCCCGGCATGGGTGGTATGGGCGGCATGATGTAAGCAGGCCTTCCCAACAATAGTCAAAGTCCCGGAAATCAAACGGTTTCCGGGACTTTTTTATTTGGGATGGACATTTTAGAACTCGCGGCCTTGCTTGAGGTCTTCGACAAACTTGTTGATGCGCTGCATCTGGGCCGGGATGTTGATGTTTTGCGGGCAATGCCGGACACAGTGCCGGCAGCCGATGCAATGGTCGGCCTGGCGCAGAGCCGGCACAGAACGGTCGTAGCCGATGAGAAATTCCCGACGGGCCTTGCGGTAGTTCTTGTCTTGTGATGACGCCGGAATGCGGTCTTCGTTGAGGCACTGGTTGTAGTGATGGAAAATGGCCGGGATGTCCAGCCCATAGGGGCAGGGCATACAATAGTCGCACTCGTTGCAGGGGATGGTCGGGTAGCGCAGCATGAGCAGCACTTGGCTCTCGAGAAAATCGCGTTCCTCCTGGCTGAGCGGCTGCAGCGGGCTGTAAGTCTTGATATTGTCCTGCAGATGCTCCATATAGGTCATGCCGCTCAAGACAGTGAGCACGCCCTCGGGGCTGCCGGCAAAGCGGAATGCCCAGGAAGCGACCGATTGCTCGGGCTCACGCTGCTTGAATTTGCCGGCCACGTAATCGGGTACGCGGCTCAGGCGTCCGCCCAGCAGCGGTTCCATGATGACAGCCGGAATGTTGCGTTTGTGCAACTCGTTGTAGAGATACTCGGCATTGACATTGCGCCGGCTGGTTTCCTGCGCGTGCCGCCAGTCCTGGTAGTTGAGCTGGATCTGCACGAAGTCCCAATGGTATTTGTCCTGTTGGGAAAGCAGATAGTCGAACACTTCCACCTGGCCGTGGAACGAGAACCCCAGGTTGCGGATGCGACCGGCCTTGCGTTCTTCCAGGAGGAAGTCCATCATGCCGTTGTCAACGTAGCGCTGTTCGAATTCGCGGATGCCGCTGCCGCCCCCCACGCTGTGAAGGAGATAATAATCGATATAATCGGTTTGGAAGTTCTCGAAAGACTCGTGGTACATCTTCAGGGAGGCTTCGCGGCTCCAGTAGGCACGGGAAGCGTTCGACAGCTTGGTGGCGATGAAATACTTGTTGCGCGGATGGCGGCTCAGGGCGATGCCGGTGATCTTTTCGGACAGGCCGCGACAATACACGGGCGATGAGTCGAAATAGTTGACACCATGCTCGATGGCATAGTCCACCAAGGCGTTGATGGTCTCTTGGTCGTACTCGCCATTGCGGTCGCCCCTCAGGGTCGGCCAGCGCATGCAGCCGTAGCCCAGCAGCGACACCTTGTCGCCCGTGGTCGGAGTGGTGCGGTAGGTCATCTGGCCTTCCGGCTGACCGTCTGCCATTTTGGCGATGTCGGGCAGCGGAGCCCCCTGGATGCGATTGACAGCCGCAGCCGAGGCAACAGCGACAGAGCCGGCGGCCATATGCTTGAAGAAGGAACGGCGGCTCATGCCCTGGCCGTTCTGTGAATCGTTATGCTGAGTTGTTTTCATAGACTGCGGATTAAAGATTCTTGTGTATTTCGTGCCCTTCGACATAGATGGCCGAGAAGGGGCGGGCCGGGCAGAGGTTTTCGCAGGCGCCGCAGCCGATGCAGCGGGCATCGTTGACGGCGGGGACTCTGACACCGCTTTCGTGGCGGACCATGGTGATGGCTCCCACGGGGCAGACTTCGGCACAATGGCCGCAGCTGTCGCCGTTGGTCAGCGGAATGCAGTTTTCCTTGACCCAGACAGCGTGGCCGATCTGTATGGACGATTTCTCGGCACGGCTGATGGGCTGGATGGCACCGGCGGGGCAGACCTCCGAGCAACGGGTGCATTCGGGCCGGCAGTAGCCCTTCTCATAGGAAGAGACAGGCTGCATGAGGTGCTGCAGGTCGGTCGAGGGACGCAGTACGTGGCTGGGACAGGCCGAGACGCAAAGCTGGCAGCCGGTGCAGTGCTTGGCTAGATGGCGGATGCCGAGGGCCCCCGGCGGAACTATCGGAGTCTGGCGATGAGGCGCTTTCTTGTCGGTGATGACGGCCAGTCCGCCATCGACGGTCTTGCTCTGGGCTTCGAGCAGGGCGGTGCCCGTCAGGGCGGCTGTCAGTGTGAGGAATTCACGGCGACCCATGCCGTCTTTGTCGGACCGGGCAGAGGCGTTGGACTCTGTTTTGGCCTTGTTTGCGGCGGCCGGAGCCTTTTTTCCAAACGGGCGGGGTCCGTAGGATATGGCCTGCTTCGAGCATTTTTCAATACAGTCCATGCAAACGACGCAGCGGCTGTAGTCGATGCTCTGGTCATCTATATGGATACAGGCGGCCTTGCAGTTTTTCTCGCAAAGCTTGCAGCTGATGCATTTGTCTTTGTCGATGATGGGACGCATCCAAGAGAATCGCGACAGGAAGCCCAGTGTGGTACCCACCGGGCAGATAGTGTTACAGTAGGTGCGTCCATGATGCCAGGCCAAATAGATGAGGGCTCCCAGTGTGACCACGGCGACGAGGAAGGTGGGCAGGCTCTTCAGGTAAACATCGACCGGGTAGAAGGCATAGCTGCCGACCCGTTCGGCAATCAGGGCGAGCAGGTTGTTGCCCCAGCGCCAGAGGGGCGAGAACAGATTCTGGGCGATACGGCCGTAGGCTGCATAGGGATCGAGCAGGGCCACCGCCGATCCGACGCCGAGGATGAGCACCAGCACAAAAACGCCCCAGACGGTCCAGCGCAGCACAGTCTTGGCCGGCGACCAGCTGTAGCGGTTTTTCTTCTGTTTCCGGCCTGCCCAGGCAAAGAGATCCTGCATGATGCCCAGCGGGCAGATGACGGAGCAATAGACACGTCCCAGGAGCAATGTCAGTAAGACCAGCAAGACGATGACGGCAACATTGAGGGCCAGCACGGCAGGCAGCAACTGGATTTTGGCCAGCCAGCCCAGATAGTGGTGCAGGACCCCGGTAAAGTCGAGAAACAACAGCGTCAGCAGCACAAAGCAGACGCTTGCCAGAATGATACGTATTTTCCTAAGCATAAGCAATAACGGGTAGTTGCGACAAAGATAAGGTAATAAATGAAAACTGCCCGATTGCCGTCAAAGTTTTTGCAAAGTTTGAGTTGTGTATGGAATTATTTTATCATGCTATCTTGGCATCTTATCCCGAATCAAAGACATGACAATGTCGGTTTCTTCTTTGGGAATGCCTACTTCAGACGCATATTTGGGAAAATTCATCACGGCATCTCTTACTTGTTCGATGATGACAGGAGCATTGGAAATGTTCTCTTTCTTTGCGAAATCAAGCAGGTCTTTCTTTGTTATATCGTCTCTTTTTGAGCCTATGGACATTTGATGCAAATTGGTGAAAGCCCCCAGCGGATTGTAAGAGAATCCCATGTCGTATGCCGGTGCAAGAGACCATTTCCCGTTCTCGTCCATGAGAAAAGAAATGTTTTTTGTATGATCATCCCGATTGAGCGAAAACACGTTATAAACCATTCTCTTATACATTTCTTGAAACTCTGGATAGCTAAGGCCCAGCCGTCTCATTACCATAAATGCCTGTTCGTAGGAGTAAGCCCCTGGTTGCTGATAATCGAAATGGGCTATTCCGCAGAGTGTCTGCATGTGTATTTTGCGTTCATCTTTCCTGTCGAAGCGTTTTGTCATGAAGTGTGCCCTTCCATTCTCTTCCAAAAGGCGGCATTCAGTCATGTCAATCCCTGCATCCAGGATGGTTCTATGAAAGGCGTATTCCCTCCGTCCAAAGTTTCCGTTTTCGGTGGGCATTCCATTGCCGTCGAAGCCGTCAAATTTCAGGATCCAATAGTCGAACCCTTTGGGTGCCAGAATCTGGCCGGAGCGGACTTCGCCGCTTGAGTCGTTCAGTGCTATGACGGCCTTTGCCCTCTGCCCTCCGGCGGAGGTGCCGACTTTGATGATTTCCAATAAGGCCTTACGGCTGTCTTTGAATAGATTGGTTTCAAGGTTTTCTTTTGTCGCAAGAGCCAGGCGGGCAGTGTCCACCAGTCTGTCAATCTCAATAAGGCTGCTTTCTTCCATGCCGAAGTCTCTTGCCGGCTCGTATTCAAGTGCCCCCATACACCTCCTGCCTTGAAAGCATAATAGTTCTATGGGATTTGCATTTACTCTGCCATTTTCGGCGAGCCAGCGGTTCAAGAGGCTTTGACCAAAACTGTCTGGCAGAGAATCGGCCATCATGCCGGGCAATCCGTGGAAGGTGTTGTGGCTGAGATTACCGAAAGAATAAACCATTCCCTCCGCTACTTTCATGAAAAGAGGGGATGGCTCGATCCCTTGTCCTACAAACGAGGAATCGTATTCGAAACGAGTCCAGGAATCATCACTGGAGACTATTGTCCCGATTTTTCTCTTGTATAGAAAAACGTTTGCCAGTTGTATCATGGTATGTGAGTGAGAGATTATTTAAAGGGAATGCTGCCTCTTTTTCTTTGTTTCCGCCCCTGGAGAATCTTTTCGTATTCCGAAGGCGAGATGTCTTGTTCTTTGGTTAGAAGGGACAAATCGTCCAATTGCCCCAAGATTCTAAGGAGCTGGATCAGGGAAAGAATGTTGTAATTGTCCCCATTCTCGATTTTTTCCAGCGTCGAATTGGCTATGCCGGCAGCTAAGGCAGTGCTTGTTCTGGTGGCGCGCCTCTGCAATCGATAAGTCTTCACCCGTTTTCCGATTCTCTCCAGAATTTGTTTGTCCGAGATCCAGATTAAGTCTTCCATAACACCCGATAAAATGGTTATTGCGCCACAAATATAGCAATTATAACCGAGAAAACAATAATAATCAGTTTTTTAACGGGTGTCGTCCAATAATTGGATTATCGGAAAATCTACCTGGGACGTTGATAGACAGGTCGGATGCTCATGCCGCAATGGCGGTAGCCGTTGAACCAGATGGGGCGGACAGGGCTGAAGAGCAACTGCCAAGCATAATATGAATACCGTTCGTAAAGTGAACTGGTCCAGTAGTTGCCGAATTCTCCCAGGTCGTGTAGGATGGTGTCGTTGTAATAACCGGCTGCCGGTACATATATTTCGTCTTTGACAACAGAAATGTGTTGCAAATGGTTTACTAATCGGTTTATTTATTATTTTTGCAGGAGATTCTAACAATCAATAAGATGCATATGCGGATAAAAAGGGTATGTAAAAGATTCTTTGGCATTGTGGCGATGTGGCTGCTCTGCGGTTTGCAATTGATGTCCGTCTCTCCTGCAGCCTATATGCGGACAGTCATCATTAATCCCCAGGAAGGTGCTTTTGTCAAGGACTATTCCAGCTTGCCTGCCCGCGCCAGTATTCATTGCAGATTGATACTTCCTCCTTCTGTCCATATGGGACGGATAGTCAAGGTGCGCATATTCAAAGACTATTATTATGCCATGGACGAGAGCCGCACCTTGTTTGTATTTAACGAAGCGGGTGAGTGTCTGAATACGATCAGTGAAGGCCAGCCATACGGTTTCCTGCGACCCTATGATTTCGAAGTTGACAAGGAGGGGTTGAGCCTGGTGATCCTCGATGAAAGAGGATGGCTATCCTATCTGACGCCTGACGGTAAACACGTAAAGCAGACATCATTACGGCTCGCTAATGAGCAACGGCGCCCTTTTGATATTGAATCTCTGGTAGGCAAATACGGAGACGGGGTCTGGAAGCAGAGACAGCAGCTTGTTTTGAATGCCCAGATGAAAGGTTTCCTGATCGAACCGTCTTCGACTCACAAGGATGTCCGGGTACCTTTATACCGCCTTGTTTTCGGGAAAGACCTGACACATACATACAACGAAAAGCTAAGTCAGGTGACTTGTTTTGATTCTGATGAGGCGCTATATGTGGAATTTGTGTATTGTGAGGAAAAGTATTGTTTTTTCCTGGATAAACTGACAGAAATCCATTTCCTCTACCGCCCCAGGACAATAGGCGACTGCCTGATAGATACCGACGGTCATCGACACATTTTTGTCAGTTACCAATCGGATGGTACTCCGACTATCCATATTCTCAGGATGAACTGGACAGTACAGGCAACGAATCAAAAACAAACGTCACACAGAAGGATTTTTCTAATGGTTGTCCTCGTCTTGTCCATTGCATTGGTGTTGGTCGTTGTGGTGTCGGTCCTGCTTTATTGGCACAATCGCAGGATATTGGAGCATCGCCCTCAGCCCATAGTGACGCGTCAGAGTAATGAGAATGCTGCCGAAACACCGTCGACATCCGTGGAGCGAGATATGCTTTTGAAAGACTTGCAGTCCGAATTGGCAGAGGTGGCCGCCTCTTGGCCGGAGTGGGATTTGATCAATGACGATGGTCAACAGTATGCCAGTCAGTGTCGGACGTTGCTGCACATGGAGAACGAAGAGGCTTTCCGGGATTTTCTCGACAGTCAGCTGGACGGTTTCATGACTCGGCTGCAAATGGCATATCCTCAAATGAGCCAGAACGATCTTCAACTCAGCGCGCTGCTGCTGCTCGGACTTGACAACCGCCAGATTGCCTGGATCAAAAACGTGAAATTTGAATCAATATATACAAGCCGGCAGCGACTTGCCAAGCGTATTGGTCTGAAATCCACCTCCACCCTGGTGTTGTCATTGCAACGCTTTTATGAGGATACCGCGCGTGAGAACTAGACACTGTGGTTACACCACAGATTCCAATTCCGGTAGTATCACTTTTTCGTCTCGATGTTCGTTATTAAGGAACATACAATAATAGACAGGAAGGTAGGTGACACCTTTTTTCTTGAATATCTCTCGCTCATTAGAGAAAACAATCGCACGGTCAATTCCATAATCCGGCGTTTCTAGAAAGGAAGTCAATGCACTATGCTCTGTATAGTTCTTTCCAGACTTTACCTCCACGGGAAGCACCGTCAAATTATCATGGTCATCTACAAGGAAATCCACTTCGCCTTTTTTCTTATTGTCGAAATAATGAAGTTTGAAACCATGCGCTACAAGTTCCTGGGCAACGACAGATTCATGTAATAGTTCCTCTGATATGTCCAAGGGAAAAACAACTTATTCCATTTATTAAATGACTTTTTTGCCCACTTATTCCATTTATTAAATGACTTTTTTGCCCACTTATTCCATTTTTATGAATGTGAAATGATCCACTTATTCCATTTGTGCCTTTTCAAGTAGTACCGCGCGTGAGAACTAGACACGAAAAATTCTGGTCGAGTTTGATATGCGCCACGGGTTGTTCTAATCATTGATGTGCTGAGTGCCATTTTGCGTGGATTGTACAAGTGAAATCATGGGGCTGTACTAATTTTTCCCATGATCTGTACTAATTTTTTTTACCACATTGTTTGGTATAAGAGTAGACTGGCCTCTACATTTGCAACAAGTAGTAACCATTAAAGTGTTATAACTATGAACAAAAAATTATTGACGGCAAGTGCCGTAGTTTGCACCCTTGGCGTGCTGAGCATGATTTGTCTTGGACAAATCAAGAAGAATCATTCAATCTCCCCGCTGGCTGCGGCCAACGTGGAAGCTTTGACTGATCTTGAGAGGGATTTGCAGGATGAAAACTGTGAATATGCTGATAAATGCAACAAATGTATAGTTCCATACACCATAGGGGGAACAGAAGAACCGGGTTGCTATATATATGATGGGATGAGAATTAAACTTTAGAATGGTGAAAAAACAGTTTTTTGTTTCATGTATTGCGGTGTGTTTCATTGCATTTTCATCATGCATTGGAACACACACGCATATCCTTGACATTGGGGAGGGAATCCCGCTTGATCCACTGTTTGTAAAGACAGTCAATACGTCATCCTTCCGTCATCTGATGCTATTAGGAAATGAACTGTTTTGTTTTCCTGAATTGAAGGATGTTTCTGTTGTCCTTGATACTGCTCTTTTAGAGGAAAAAGGCCGCTGGAGCAGTATAGGAAAAGGCCCTGGGGAATATGTTCATGCAATAGTAATGAATACCGAACCGGGAGACACGTCTTTTTGGATCTTAGACGAACGTTTGCATAAACTTTGCCGACATGTAAAAAAAGGGTCGGATTACACTAGTATAGTGGAGGACAGGAACATCCTCTATATTCCTCAGCCCCCTATTGGTGGAGGGTGTGTTCTAAATGGATGCTACGTGGTTGGATCTGCTCCTTTTGGCATAAAAGGTACATCGCCACTGATTGTGACTGATTGTGACGGAAACTTTCATCGATCCATAGGAACACTCCCGGACAAGGCGCATGAGTCAGTAACCAAGACTGTATTGGACGGACGTATGACTGATTACAGAACATATGGTTCTGAAATAGCAGCATATGATACACGCTTTGTACAAGCCATGACTTACTATGGTTATATATCGTTCTGGGAGATGCTAAAAGATGGAGACGTACGTCTGATAAAAGAGCAATTCCTGGAGCCCATCAAGTACAAGGGAGACAATACACTGGATGCCAGAAGCCTTAAGAGGGGTTTCATACGCGTTGCAATGTCGGAAAAGTATGTATTTGCCACCTATTGTGGCAAACCTTACGATGACAGATATGTGGCCAATGATTTGCTGGTCTTCTCACACGACGGGGAATTAATATGTCGTTATTCGTTGGATAAGAATGTCGGGGAAATCGCCGTCACGAAAGATGGGAAGACTTTGTTTGCGGAAATATCAGATCCTGATGTGGGAATAGCTGTTTACCGGTTGCCATTGTGATGGATGGAAAACAAGAAGAATCAGGATTTCATATGCGGATTCCGCAAGTTTATGCTGGAAATGAGGAGAATATTTGGAGCCATCTGTATTGTTATCCTGTTTGCTTCTTGCCAGAGAGAGAGCAAAGTCAGGTTTGTCGATGCTTTTCCCAATAACGGATCTCTGGTAGGAGTCGAGCATTATGTTTATGAAAACTCCGGGACACCAGTCAATAAAATGGCGGTGTTTCAACATAAGCTGTTGATCGCTTCTATCTCAAGAAAGGTGGACGAGCATATATTCAGGCTGTATCATCTCCCTGATTTGTCTTTGCTCACTGGGTTTGGCATGAGAGGCCATGGGCACAATGAATTTGTGACTTTGGATTTTCGTCAGATGCAAATGCTCGATGATGGATTTATGGTGTTGGACCCCAATAGGAGTCAGATGGTATGTATTTCCTATGATGGGAGCCAATTTAACGTGGATGAAGATAGGTCATATCACTATCCACCTGAGTATCAGGAGTCAATGATGAATGGCAATATGTTTGTCAATGAAGAAACATCAATTAGTTGGACAAACATATATGCCGGTTCAAATTATGAGTATGAATTGTGGAACATTCCGGGGAAACGTATGGTGAAGTCGTTTGGCCATTGGCCGAAATGGGTTTTCATTGGAGAAACTCTGCCCCATCTGGTTTATATGAAATCGAGCGTGTTGAGTGGGGATAAAAAGCGATTCGCTTCTTTTTATGTTTATTTTAGGCACTGGCGTCTGTTTACAACCGGGGGACGTTTGATCAAGGAACTTCATCTTGAAATGGAATCATTCAATGAGTTGCCCAAGAGGCCTTCTGAACGCAAAACGTACTATTACACTCAGCCATTGACCATTGGAGACAGAATATTTGTCCTTTGCCGGAACAATAATTCGGGACATTCGGATGTCTATTTGGAAGTGTGGAACTGGGAAGGAGATCCAATAGCCAGGTATCAACTTGATAGAGAGTTGGATCATTTTGCCATAGAAGGTAATGTTATGTATGGTGTTGACAATAGCAATTTATACGAGGATGGTGTGATGAAAATCATTGAGTACAAACTCCCGACTGAAGTGATTGGCCAGTGATGGCATGTATGTGAATGCGTGGATTGTACAAGTGAAATGGTTGAATTGTATATATGTAGTTTCATGAAATATTTTCAATATTGTTGCGACATCGATGAAAATCATGTTATTTTCGCAACAAATTTCAACCATTAAAACTTATTGCTATGCAGAGAAAGAACGTAACGAAACTACTTGTTCAACAAAAGACGTGAAAAGAGAATATGCTCGGTGGGAATAGTACTATAAAAAGAAATCTTGGATTGCTTTTTTTCGTTTTGATATTTCTTTTCTTTACGGCCTGCCGTCACGAGGAGTTTGATTACTTCAAAGTGGTGGAGAGTGTCGGTGAGAAAGAGATGGTTTTCCAAGAGCAGGAAGGACAGTTGCTGCCTACGATTCGAGGGGTGGCCATCTGGGACAGTATGCTTATTCTCTGCCATCCAGAGCACAATCGACTGTTTTCGGTGATAAGTATCAACACCGGAAAACTGATAACTCAATGGGGATACCGTGGACACGGGAAGGGGGAGTACACTTCCGTCTCTGGAAATATCCAAATATATGGGGGAAAACTAGTGTTTTCCGACAATGGCGGCAATCTTTTTTTTGCCTCTCTTTCTGATATCATTGAGAAAAAGCCGGATGTGCGTGTCGTTCAAGAGCCTGTGCCCAGAAGACGTAGTTTCAGACCTGGCAAGGTGGGTGTCCTTAATGACAGCATCCGTGTCGTGGTTGGAAGTTTTGATGAGGGTTATTTTGGTCTTTACAGGGTGCCTGATGCAATCATTCATCATGGCATCGGATACCCTTTCACGGTGGATGAGAGAATAAGTCCATTGGATCGTGGGTCGGTCTATCAGGGTAAGTTGAATGTGAATGAGAAAAAAAGCCGATTCGCTCTAACGTTGTTGTGCTCCGATGTTTTTGAAATTTATGAATGGGATGGGAAGTCTGTAGAATGTGTCCGACCTTCCAGGCCCCTCCATCTTCCCGTGGTCCGTGAGCGGGGAGGAAGATACGGGGTAGAGTTTTCCGAAAGTATGGCCGGTATTGGAAAGATGTCGGTTTCTGACAGTCTAATATGTTTACGATATTCGAGGGATATGTATTCCAACGAGAAAGGCTATCGCCGTTATAGTACCTTGTTTTTTGATTGGGAAGGGAACAAAGTTAAAAAAATATCTTTCCCTTTCAGTGTCACGGATTTCTGTATCGACAACGAATGGTTTTACGGACTAGAACAGTCTGATGAACTGATAATCTGGCGATTCAGAATTTGAGGCTGAACCGATTATTAACTATCTAAACGTATTACGATGAAGAAAAGAATATCAACGACATGTGCCGTAGTTTGCACGCTAAGCGTGCTGAGCATGATTTGTCTGGGACAGATCAAGAAGAATCGTTCGGTCTCCCATTCTGTATTGACCAATGTGGAGGCATTGACAGAAGATGAAAGTCCCGAAAAAGGATACAGTAGTACTCATTGGATATGCTGGAAGTATGTTAATTGTAATTCATTACTATGAGAAATACTGCAATTATATTCGCTGTTTCGGCGTTGATTTGTACGTTGTTCTACGGCTGTCATCAAAAGAAGGACAGTCCTGCGCCTGTGATTCTGGTTTCTGATTATCAGGATAATAAGATGGATATTAATGAAATGGTCGATTCAGTGGAGTATCTTCCCTTAATCAGCGATGCTCCTATGGGGCAGATCCTTGACTTTTGCATGATGGATTCGCTTGTCTTCATATTGGATGATATGCAGCGTATCCATGTCTGCTCACTGCGAACAGGACAAGTCCTTCGAAGTATGAACAACAGAGGCCATGGGAATGCCGAATACATAGACGCCCGGGCTGTCTGTGCCCATGATGGAAAGCTTTTCGTTCTTGATTTCCAAGGAATGAACGTCCTGATATACGACCATCATCTCGATTTTATCGACCGTTTCAAAACAGGATTCCCGGCCTGGGATTTTGCCGTGACAGATCGTGGGCTACTCTTCTTCAATATGAATGCGACGGCATCTTTGGGTCGTATTGTCTGCACCGATTTTTCGGGACAGGTACTGGACAGTTGGACCGATTCCGATACAGAGATGAATATGATGCTCAGCAATCGTATTTTTCAGGAGGATGGCAGCGGTGGAGTATATTACATGGAACCGTTATCCGAGAGGATATACTGTTGGAAGGATGGTAAATCAAGTTTATTCTGTACAGTTGACCTGGGTCGGAACTCAATCAAGTCTGCCGACACCGAAATGAAATATGAGCGTCAACAAGTGTCGCATGTTCGCTCTCTTATTAGTCAGTATCATGTGCTGACGTCTTTTATCGAAAACGGGTTCGTGTACTACAATGTGTACAATCGTGCGACGTTCAGTTCTCAGGCCGGACTTGTCAGCACCCATGCCGCCTTGCCTTTCTTTCCTTCAGAGTGCTGGAACGGCGATTTGTATGGGATATACGACATCCCATGGGGGAGTGAAATGAAGCTGGATATGGATGGACAATTCGGAGAAGGCCGTGCCGAAAAGATCCTGGTCAAGTATGTTATGCGCCACTAGTTGTTCTAATCACCGAGGTGCTGAGTGCCATTTTGCGTGGATTGTACAAGTGAAATCATGGGGCTGTACTAATTTTTCCCATGATCTGTACTAATTTTTTTTTACCACATTGTTTGGTATAAGAGTAGACTGGCCTCTACATTTGCAACAAGTAGTAACCATTAAAGTGTTATAACCATGAACAAAAAATTATTGACGGCAAGTGCCGTAGTCTGCACACTTGGCGTGCTGAGCATGATCTGTCTGGGACAGATCAAAAAGAGTCGTTCGGTCTCCCCACTGGCTGCAGCCAACGTAGAGGCTTTGACGGAAGACGAAAACCATGGATTATGGGAGCGTATTGATGAGGATTGCACATATACTTTTTGAACAATGTATGGCGAGATATTGTCCTGAGATATGAATAGTAGTTTTATAAGTCGTCCATTCGGTCTTTTTGTTGCCTTGATTTTTCTATTGTCCTCATGTGGCGATGAACAGGGAACGGAAGTCATCGTGATAGATATAACGACATCGCGGCCTATATTCGAATCTGCCGTCTTGGATGAATCCGGTTTGTTGCAGGTGTCTTCTGAGGTGAGTATGGGTCATATCCAGAAGATACAGTGTGTCGGAAGCCGTTTCTATTGGCAAGACAACAATCGCCAGGCCCTTCATGTGACTGATGCAGCGGGTCGTTGGATCAGAACCATAGACAGGAGGGGTCGGGGAGCGGACGAATACCTGGACCTGTCGGATTTTTTCATCGATGTAAAGGATGGTTCTTTGAATCTTTTGAGCCGGCAGGACAGGAAGCATTTCAAATACTCTTTGGATGATTATTGTCTGCTTCGGATGACACGATTGCCCAAAATGGCTGTCAGTATGTATCCACGGCAAGGAGGATACATACTGTGGATGGGTAATTATTCGGAAGATGGTCGTCATCCTGACAACCTGTGGCTGATAGACGAGCAACTTGAAACAGAAACCTCATTTTTGCCAATACATCCCGAAACGGAGAGTCGCTATTCGATGTCATCAGTGGCTTTTTCGTCCCTTCATGACACAGTGTACTATCTCGACCGCTATGAACGTACGGTCTATGCGATATATGAAAGAAACTGTGTCCCCTTGTGGCACTTTGAAGGACGTCAGGATGGCCTGGAGGTATGTCGCTTTCAAGCCATCAACGGAGGTTTCTGCCTACAAGTGCTTTGTCAGGGTCAGAACTATCTTGTATTACATGATGTTGGTCATCAGGCCACGAATGTTTATTCTCTTGAAGCCTACAAGGGAAAATACTTCCATCCATTTGGCGAGATTGTCGCCATGGATGCTCAGTGCATCTATGCATTGATAGATGCCTCTCATCTTCGCCGGATGTGGGAAGGCCACGATTTATATAACGATTTTGAGTCAAAGTACCCCACTCAGATAAAACGACTACGGGAAGATTTTCCGGTTTTGGATCCTGAAGGCAACCCCTTTTTGGCTGTTTACCAATGGACTCCGCTGAGCTGTCTTTAAACATTATATCGATGAAGAATAGATTATTGACGGCAAGTGCCGTTGTTTGCACCCTCAGCGTGCTGTATAAGTGTCAAGAGGGAAATGCCCTCATGAATAGAACCATGAAAACGATGAAAAGGATTATAAAAACCATACCATTATTGCTGCTCTTGTTTCTTTGTTCTTGCCATCATCGGAATGAGGTAAGGCGGATTGATTGTCAGGATGCAGAATTGATATTGTCCAAAACCGTTGTATTGGAAGATGAAAACGACCGACCGATGGGGCAGATAAAAGACTTTGTAGTTCTCGAAGATACGTCTGTTCTGTGTACGGATGGTTTTTCTGTTTACCGATTCGATGCAGAAGGACGGTTAAAACAGCGCTTCGGGGAACGCGGACATGCCACCTCGGAATATGTCCAGTTGGGCAATCTGTATGTGACCGACCGGTTTTTCTATGCCTGGGACGACATGTCGCTCTGCTTGTTGCAATATACCCGGGAAGGAGAATTTGTCGCCAAATATCCTGGCCGTCATACCAGTATCCGTCGTTTCTGTGTAATGGGCGACAGCCTGGCCTGCTATTATCTGGCGGGGAAGGGTGGAAATCAGCTGTTGGCCATGTCCTTGGCCTCGGATAGTGTGGTATATGAAATCGACCCGCTCTCCAACGAGGATCTGTGCCTTCTTTCGTATGTCAATAGCGGAGGCTTGGCAATAAACCAGGATACGCTTTATTATTTGCATCCTTCGGAGATAACATTGAAGAAAATGGATGATGTGACTCCCCGGACAGTGGCTGTGTATGAAGACAAGGGTTTTCACACAATGAGACAGAAAACGCCGCCCCGGGGAGCACAGGACTTGATTGACTATGTGTTGGATAATAGCGTGGTCAGCGGTCTGTCTGTTGACAATGGACGTTTTTGCATCACGACAGAGACGGGTGTTTTCGGCAGAGAAGGGGGCGTGGAAGGTTGCGCGCAAAGGCGCCTGAATGTCATCATGCTGGATGAAAACTACAATATCAAACAGGCTCTTCGGTTTAGTTATCCCATCGGGATGACTCACTATAAGATGTATTATGGGCGGTTATGCGCGATTTGCTCAGACGGAGAGCGACAACTTATGTTGGTGTACAATCTTCCGCCTGAAGTGATTGGTCAGTGATAGCATAATATGTGAATGCGTGGATTGTACAGCTGGAATTGTTGGATTGTATATAGTGTCTCATAAAATATTTTCAATATTGTTGTGGTATCAATAAAAACATTATTACATTTTCGATAAATATTTAAAAGAAATGAGTAACTCGTTGTTAAGATTACCTTACTGGCTTCTGTCTCTCGCTATGTTTATCTTTTGCTCCTGTAAGGGACAGCGTGAGCGGCAGGAGTTGACGCGCCTGGTGGAAGAGTGGCAAGGAAGCGAAGTGCTGTTTCCTGACAGTGTGGTGTTTACCGATTGTGTCCGTGATACGACAAACTATGATGCTTTTAATACCTCGTTCAAGGTATTGCACTATGTGGACACAGTCGGTTGTTTCAGTTGCAAGCTCCGTCTTCAATATTGGGACGGTTTGATAGAGGAGTGGGAGAAGTTGGCTCCTGGCAGGATTTCATTCATATTCTGCCTTTCTCCCAGCCATGCCTTTGATTCTCTCACCAAGTTGGAATCGGTTCTGTATAACAGTTCTTTCAAACATCCCGTATGGATCGATTGTGATGATGGATTGAACCGCCTTAATCAGTTTCCGAGTCGCGAGGGTTTCCAGACTTTCCTGCTCGACAGAGACAACAGAATTGTTGCTATTGGCAACCCGATCCATAATGAAAGGGTTAAGTCTTTGTATGAGGATTATCTGACCGGAGAGAAGGAACCTGAGCCATTGGGCATGACCAGCGTCTCGGTTTCACCTGTCAAGATATCCCTTGGGCGGCTAAAGTTGGGAGAGGAGAAAACTTATCATCTGAAAATTAAGAATAAAGGCCGTTTGGTGTTTGAACTCCAGGGCTTGTACACTTCATGCGACTGCACTGAGGCTGCGGCTGGTTGGAAGCGCCTACTGCCAGGCAAGACGGGAGGCATCGCTATTAGTGTCAGACCAGATGCGCCGGGAACATTTGAACGTGAGGTCTATGTGGAGGGTAATGTGGAAACTCCAATAGTCATCAAGTTGCATGGGGTGGTAACGGAATAGTTTTTTTTGAACTCGAATCGATGTGTAACAATTGATTAATTATCAGATATTTCAACCATTAAAACTTATCGCTATGCAAAGAAAGAATGTAATGAAACTATTGGTATCAGCAATGTTTGTTGTGACTACCGTGTGTGGCCTTTGTGTCGGTTCTCTGATGTCCAAACCGGATTATTCGAAGTTGGTCGTGGATAATGTGGAAGCTCTTACTGGCAATGAACAGCCTAATGTGGCGGATTGTGTGGAAAAGAAGGACGTGACATGTATTGCACTTCATCCGACGGATTCGACTTTAGATGTAAAAAGGGAGAACGCAGAATGGAAATGAAAACCACGAGTCTATTTAAAGTGTTTGTTCTAATCATCGGGATGCTGATGGTTGGTGGTGGTTGCAAATCACATCGAGAGATGATTGATGACTTTGGTGACGCTAATGAGGTTTGTGAATGTGAACTTGTTTTTTCCGAAGATGATGAATTATTTCCATCAGTAGTGGATATCAAGGTCGGTGATAGCCTCCTTGTCTTATCACATCCAGGCGGGATCCGTTTCTTTTCTTTCATTGGACTTGATTCAGGCAAACTGATTGCTCAGTGGGGAATACGAGGCCATGGACCGGGGGAATACACGGGCGTGGATAGCAAAATACAACTATTTCAAGATCAGTTGGTTTTTATGGATAATAACAAGAATGTGAATATAATAGAGATGGCTTCTCTCTTGAATGACACAAAAGGAGTGGGGGAAAAAAGAGAACCATATCCATACACCAGAAGTTTTCGCCCTTTTTCAAGAATCAAAATTCTGGATGATAGCCTTCGTATATGTATGGGCAGTTTCGAGAACGGCCACTTTGGACTGTTTGACAAACATGGTGTTATTGTCCACCATTCGTTCGATTATCCTTTTAAAGACCAAAATATTCAAGGCTTGGATCTTGGCACTGTTTATCAAGGTTTCATTGAGCCTCGGCCAGATGGAAAGCGCTTTGTGGTGGCATTTGGCAGGTCGGATTGTTTTGAAATATTTGATAATCAAGGAGGAATGATAAGCCTTGTGTATAGGAACGATTATCAGAGTGTTCCCGCAGTTTACAAGCGTCCTTCGTCTAATCGTTATTCTGTCGATGATGATCATTCCATTGCAGGAATCACTGGTCTCTCCGTGACGGATAGCCTGATATGTATCGGATACTGTGGAGAATCGTCAAGGGAACACATAAAAAAAGGTGAAAAAACAAGCGATATCTTATGCTTCGATTGGGAAGGGAGAAAGATGAAAAAAATCAAGTTGACTACCCCTGTAGATTATTTCTGTGTGGATGGCAATTGCATATACGGAGTGGAGCAGGGTGACAAGATGAATGTCTACAAGTTTAACTTTGGTTCATAGAAGAGTAATTATTAACGATATAACGATGAAGAAAAGTGTATTGACGGCAAGTGCCGTAGTTTTCACGCTAAGCGTGCTGAGCATGATTTGTCTGGGGCAAATCAAGAAGAATCGTTCGATCTCCCCGCTGGCTGCTGCCAATGTGGAAGCTTTGACATGTAATGAGGATAAACCTGGGACCTGTGGTTCAACGGCCTGGACTGGTGATTCATGGGCAACTATTTGCAATGTTGCTTATTGTTGTGCTATGGATAATTATAATTGGTGGGAAACAGATATGAAATTCTGGTGCTGTGACAGTTGTGGCGAGACGACATATTGTGGTTCGGGTTCATAGTGAATGTATGCGGATAATCGATATTAAAATAGCTTTGTTGCTTATTCTATGTTGCACTTCTTGCAAAAAAGATGGAAGGACTCTGCTGAAAGAAAATTCCGATAACGAGGCAAAACTTGTGTGTAGCCTGGATATAGAGCGACTTTTGGATGATTTCTGGAATACAGACACAGTATTATTGAACGATTTTGCTGATTCTGTAAGATTCATTCCCTTGGAACTCACACCAAAGTCCCGTCTGACCAATATCAATTTTCACTGTTGCCGATGGGAAGACCATTATATTGTCTCTTCCGGCGTTTTTAATAATTTCACTGGCATAATTTCTTTTGACACCCATGGCCGTTTTGAGGAGTCGTTGATGGAAATCGGACATGGCCCCACAGAACTTCCTTTGGGATTGTATGAATGGTGTTTTGATTCCCAAACCCGGGAACTCGTTGTGCAGGGTGGGCACATGACGAAACTTTATTCGCTGCCATTTCACACGGCAGTCCGTTTGGACTTCAAGGATCATGTTTCTTCACTTATCCCTGTTGGAGACAGTCTTTACGCATTTATAGGAGCAATGCCTCACAGTGGAAAAACAACGGAACCATTTCTTAGTTTCTACGATAGAAAAGGGACTTTGATCAAAAACTTGTACTATGGCCATAAACGCAATATCAATCAGGAAAGACGCGAGGGCCGGGTGGCAAGGATAGAGGAAATAAAGCATTTGTACCATTCTGGCTCCGGCAACGCTTTTTTCAAGGATTTGTATAATGACACAATATACAGTGTGGGCAAGGGAAATCTTATCCCTTATCTATTTTTGAAAACAGGAAAATATGCGGCGAAAATAAAAAACCTTGATAATGAGGAGGCAAAAAAGAAATGCTTTTATTTTCGTGGTCACGGGCTCTCGGTTACCGATAGATACGTTTTTATCAACTATATCTACGAGGGTCGTAATTGCTGCTCCGTGTGGGAAAAAGCTAACGGGCATACTGTGGCAAATACAATCATCAACAATAGCCCTGGCAGTGCTGGAGCTACGTCTATGGTCAATAACAAACACTTTATCCGTTACAGGACTCCTTTGGGAAAAATAGTGACAGTGGGAATCGTTGGTGTGGAACCCAAACGTATGTATGCCATTATTAAATCTTCAGATGCAATGGATTTCCTGCCCGGTATCAACCTTGAGTCCAACCCCGTGCTTATGGAGGTGACTCTGTGAAGTGCTGTCGGACCAGATGCGTCGGGGACATTTGAACGTGAGGTCTATAATAATTAACAATTTAAACATTATATCGATGAAGAATAGATTATTGACGGCAAGTGCTGTAGTTTGCACACTTAGCGTGCTGAGCATGATTTGTCTGGGGCAAATCAAGAAGAATCATTCAATCTCCCCGCTGGCTGCTGCCAATGTAGAGGCTTTGACGGAAGATGAAGAATCTATATGTAGAACATGTTTCGAGGAAATCGTTGAAATCGCACCTGGAGATCCATTGTTCGCACATGCATACGCTGTTCAGTATTGCTCCGACTGTAAGTGGCATATAGTGATTGATTATACGCCTGGATATCATGAATGTTGGGATTAATAGTATAGGATATGAAAGAGATAAGATTGCTTCTTGTATTTGCCGTATTGACAGCCTTTTTTGGGGGGTGCAAAAAAAGCTCTGTAGAGGTAAGAGAGGTCGCTTCTTTTCCGTTGGAATCATCGTTGGTGGCCGATTCGGTGTCCATTCCGCCAGTGGCTTATAGTCCATTCAAAATGTTTATAGAACCCGACAGGCTGGTTCTATTCAGTCTGGGAAAACGCCCTTTGTTCGACTTCTTTAGTTTTCCAGGTCTTGAATATCTGTACAGCTATGGAGATATTGGTAATGCACGTAACGAGTTCTCCCAGTTTGACAGCAACATTACACATGTTTCTGGCAACTGTTATCGAGTATATCAGCAATACAAAAAGAAAATCGTGGAAATCACTCTGACAGAGAAAGGAGTGGTATTGACAGATGAACTGGATGTGAAAATTGACGGCATGCTGAGTGGCTTTTCTTTTCTGGAAAAGGAAAGATTCCTTAGTTTCCCCTGGCAGGGAGAAAATGCCGAATATGTCATCTGGAATGCAGAGACACTTACTCCCAGCCCTTTTGGAGAGTTCCCTCAATATGAGGATTTGTCAACCGGACAAGATGCGAATCGAATTTTTGTCCGTTCTCCGTACCCCTGTCCGGATGGAAGTCGCTTTGTTTCCTTCTATGGCTTTTTTCCAAGATTCCGCATATATACGAGCGACGGAAAGCTGCAAACAGATGTGTTGTTGACTCAAGGGACTGTTGACAAGGTATTGCCATCAGGAGTACGAAACCGGAAATATTATGCGACCAAGGCTGTGGCTACTGCGTCACGCTTTTATGTGCTGAGCAATGTGTACGAATTGAAAGACAGGATCCCGGTTCTTCAGATTTGGGACTGGGAGGGCGGTCCATTGGCGCAGTATCGACTGGATCGGGACTGGAGTTGCTTCTCAGTTTCGGAATCAGAGCATCGTATCTACGCTGTCTCCTCTACTGCTGTTGATAAGATTTATGTTTATTCTGATTTGATATAAAGGCTTGCAGAACTCCATATTGTGGAAGTGGATCATGAGAAATCTTGCCCATATCATATCCCTTTTTGTGTGTTTGTGCATACTGGGTGGCTGTAGTAATAGACGGCAACCCCGTTCGACGACTATAGAGGTTTCCCATACTGTCCCTGTTGTCTTTGATGTGGAAAAAGCTTTGCTGCATCCCACAGATTCTTTTGTGATCAATGACATCGCAGCCACCATCCGTCTGATAAGGTTAAGGACACCGGCCGATGTGTTCATCAACACATTCAGGTTTCAGGCGGCAGTCTTCGATGGTGGATTTGCCATATCGTCAGCGGGAAAGGGGAACTTAGTGGATAAGATCCTGCTGTTCGATGGAAATGGGCAATATCTCAAACCGGCATTGATACAAGGACACGGACATGGAGAGTTGCCAAGAATCTGGAAATGGAGTGTATGCCAAGATACGCTGTATGCGATTGGTGATAAGAATATTCTTAGATACTCCAAAAATGCAAATGTCAGTTTGATTTCCAAGGAATCGGATATGATTACCGATGTTGTCCCTCTTCGACAGCGGTGGATGGTCTATTTCCCGCCATGGACGTTTTTGCCGGATCGCGTCACATCATTAAGCCTGAAATTTGCAGACAGACTGGACGGTTCGGTCCATACACTCCAAATGCCTGTGCCCGTTATATCGCGCAATAAGCTCATTGATAATCCGGGCATTGACAAGGGTAATATGGAACGGGCTATCCTCTCGGCGTCTTACAACGGAGATGCCCTGTTTAAGAACATATACAACGATACATTGTACAGGGTGGTTTCTCCTGGCGAAGTCTATCCTGAAGCTGTGTTATATACCGGTCGTTTTCACCCTCGTCATCGGTATGCGGAAGACAGGCAGATGAAGGAAAGGACTGCGATGATCGATGTCGTTTCCGAGACAAGTCGCTATATCATCGTCAGGTGCTTGTATCAGGGAGAAAGGTACGTACTCTTTTGGGACAAACGCACAAAAGAGAATGTAGCTTCTTTGCCGATGCGCTATGAGGGAAGCTTTACAGAGATGTGTTTCATCTGTCCCGTCTGGTATCGGGCGCCTGGCGGCGAAAGACTTGTCGTGAATCTCCTTTATTTCGGCGAAGACCGTATTGTTGCATGTCTTATGCCGGAACATATACCTGCTCTTTCCCCCGATTCAATCCAAGAAGATAATTGTCATGAAGAAAATCCAGTTTTGCTGGAGATCTTACTTAAATAACTAACGATAAAACGAATGTTGACATTTCAAAAGACACAACTATGAAGAAAAGAGTAATGGCAGCAAGTTCCGTTGTTTGCACGCTTGGCGTGCTGAGTATGGTTTGTCTGGGGCAAATGTTTTCATGCCGGAGGAGTGAGAAGATATGTTGTGTGGATGATTTCCCTATTAATGGTTGTTTGACGGGAATAGAACATGAAATTCCGGTGAGTATCGAAACTCCTATTACGAGAATCGCCGTGTTTCAGCATAATCTGTTGACGGCTTCACTTTCGTCCAACAGAGAGACCCCGATATTCAGACTCTATCATTTGCCGGATATGTCGCTTATGACATCGTTCGGTATGAGAGGGCATGGACACAATGAGTTCGTGTCTTTGAGCCTCTATCAATGGATTGAAGAGGAGGACGGTTTCATGGTTTATGACAACAATAGGCGAAAGATGGTCTTTATCGCATTCGATGGTGACAGTTTTTATATCGACGAAGAAAAGTCGTACACTTATCCATCAGAGTACGCAGAGTCTTCAATGAACGGAAACCAGTTTATCAGCGATGAGATATCCATCAGCTGGACCAATGTGTACACCGAATCAAGGTTTGAATATGAATTGTGGAATACGCATAAAAAACGATTGGTCCGTTCCTTCAGCCCTTGGCCCAACTGGGTGCCTTTGGGCGAAAACCTGCCAATAGTGATCTACATTAAATACAACATTTTGAATGAGGACAAAAGCCGTTTTGCTGCTTTTTACAGAAACTTTAAGTGTTGGCGACTTTTTACGACTGAAGGAAGGTTGCTCAAGGAGATCCATGTTGAAAATCTGGGAAATAGGGACATCCCAGGCCATTCCATGAGACGAGCGCCATACTATTGCTCCAATCCTGTTGCAGATGGGAAGAATATTTATATTCTGTGCGAGTCCAATGAAAATGGCACGCCGTTGGAGTATCTGGAAGTCTGGACTTGGGACGGAGAGCCTGTCGCCAGATTTCGCCTTGACCGGGAACTTGATCATTTTGCCATAGAAGGTAATGTTATGTATGGTGTTGACAATAGCAATATATACGAGGATGGTGTGATGAAAATCATTGAGTACAAACTCCCGACTGAAGTGATTGGTCAGTAATGGCATAGTACGTGAATGCGTGGATTGTACAAGTGAAATCATAGAGCTGTACTAATTTTTCCCATGATCTGTACTAATTATTTTTACCACATTGTTTGGTATAAGAGTAGACTGGCCTCTACATTTGCGGCAAGTAGTAACCATTAAAGTGTTATAATTATGAACAAAAAAAAATTGACGGCAAGTGCCGTAGTTTGCACGCTAAGCGTGCTGAGCATGATTTGTCTGGGGCAAATCAAGAAGAATCGTTCGATCTCCCCGCTGGCTGCAGCCAACGTGGAAGCTTTGACGGGGAACGAAACGCCTTATGAAAGGACTTGTTATGACAGGTATGATCTTTCATCTTCCTTTTGGCATCCCATCCAGCAGCGTTTTCGAAGTTGTGAGGATTGTAAACATGTTGACGGATACAACCCTACTAATGAGGATAAGTGTTGGGATTAATATGAAGGGAGTATGAAAACAAGAAGTATTTTTTTTGTGGTGTTGTTTTTTACGCTGTTTTCGTGTAAAAAGCAAGAGCAGTCAATGCAGATACCTTCATCCCGTTCAATGTCACCAGTCGTTCAGCATGAGGTAAAGGAACTGGTCAATCCCGTAGCTATGCATGCCTATAAAGACAAGGTGGTTTTGTTCAACTCATCATCGTCCAGAATCCCGTTACTATCAGTGTATGACGGTCGTAGTCTTGAATATTTGTACTCGGCGATTGTTCAAGGGCGAGGAGCGCAGGAAGTGTCCAATGGAGTCAATCCCTATTATTTTGAAAAGACCGATAATGGCTTTATACTTAATACGCGAGATCATATGGCTCTGACTGAGTTCGTTTGGAAGGGAGACAGCATTTGGAAAAAAGGCAGAGAAACTTTGATTTCACATGAGGCTCTTAACTCATTGGATAGATTGAACGACTCGCTATTTGTTTTTAATCGGATGGGAGGGGAAAAACTATTCGGATTGCTAAACCGTTTCCATCCCGACAATGTGACAGAGTTCGGTAATTATCCAAAGGCTCATGTTAATTTTCGTAAGCCGGAAGATAGGAAAAATTATTATGCCAATCAGGCAGTTTTGACGGACGCTGGTCGCCGAATGTTGGTTTTCTATCAGTTTGTGCCTTTGATGCAGATTTACGAGGGTACAAAGCTGGTGAAGGAAATCAAGTATCAGGCAAGGACATCACAAGCTACTTCCATAGATGACATTAATTCACAAAGTGCGGAAATTGGGCTGTATTTTTATTCCCCGAAGGTGGCTGGAGACCATATATATGTGATGTATATGGACAAAACCGCCAAAGAGATGGGAGAGTCTATGAGCCTTCATTTGTTGAAGATGGATTTCGACGGGAAGGTTCTGTGCTCTTATGATGTAGGGTTCAGCATGATTTGGACTGTTTCCGACGATGGACAGTTCTACTATACCTATCGTGAGGATGGAAATACGTCGTGGATAGATTGTCTGAAGTTATGATTCCAATAGCCATGTTCAATGCTTCCAGAGGACATGGGCACAATGAGTTCATGTCTTTGAGTATGGCGTGGATAACGGCAATCTGTACGAGGATGGTGTGATGAAAATCATTGAGTATAATCTCCCGCCTGAAGTGTTTGGTCAGTGATGGCATAGTACGTGAATGCGTGGATTGTACAACTGAAAAGGGTGAATTATATAGTCACATAAAATATTTTCAATATTGTTGTTGGTATTAATAAAAACATTATTATATTTACGACAAATATTTAAAAGAAATGAGTAACTCGTTGTTAAGATTACCTTACTGGCTTCTGTCTCTCGCTATGTTTATCTTTTGCTCCTGTAAGGGACAGCACGAGCGGCAAGAGTTGACGCGCCTGGTGCAAGAATGGCAAGGACGGGAGGTGTTGTTGCCCGACAATATGGCCTTTAGCCGCTATGTTCATGATACAGTAAACTATGATGTCTTCGGAACGCCTTTCAAGTTGTTGCACTATGTGGACACCGTCGGTTGTTTCAGCTGCAAGCTGCGTCTTTGGCAGTGGAGCGGCCTGATTGAAGAACTGCGCGCTCTGGTCCCTGGTAGAGTGGCGTTTCTGCTCTGCCTTTCTCCCGGTGGCTCTGCCGACGCTCTCGATAGATTGGAGTCTGTACTGGACGACAATGCCTTCGACTATCCGGTTTTTATCGACAGCGATGACAGGCTGAACAAAATGAACGGTTTCCCGAAGCGCAATGGTTTTCAGACTTTTCTGCTTGACAAGGACAATAGGGTAGTGGCCATCGGCAATCCTGTCCACAACGAAAGAGTCAAGTCTCTGTATCTGGATTATTTGACAGGGAAAAGAACTCCTGAAGCATTGGGCATTACCAAGGTGTCGGTTTCTCCTGGCAGTATATCAGCTGGAAGTTTAAAGCTGGGAGAAGAGAAGACATACAGCGTCAAAATCAGGAACCGTGGCCGCTCGGTATTTGAGCTTCAGGGGCTATATACATCATGCGACTGCACCGAGGCGATAGCCGACTGGAAACGTCTGCTTCCCGGTAAGTCGGAAATAATCACCGTCCGAGTCCGCCCCGACACGATAGGAGAATTTGAACGCGAAATATATATCGAAGGAAACGCAGATGTTTCCATGACGATAAAGTTGCGGGGAACTGTGACTGAATAACAATTAGTACGCAAGAATATCGACAATCATATTATTAACATTGAAAACATCAAAACTATGAAGAAAAAAACATTGACGGCATGTGCCGTCGTCTGCACGGTGTCCGTGTTGGGGGGTGTCTGCTTTGAACGGACCAAGAAGCAGAGTATTAGTACAGCTAATCTTTTGGCCAATGTGGAGGCTCTGACTGAAACAGAGGAAGAGTTTGAGACAAGGCGTTCAGAGTGTTACTCAAATATGGAATACAACTGGAACATGGCATCGATATGCGTTGAATCTGGATTTGAACATGTTACATGCACGGTTTCAGGTAAAATCTCCGTTTTTGGAGTAGAATTATCCGGTTCCTATGTAAAAGACCATATTTATACGATTCCCTGGGCAAGGTATCAATGTGAGGAGTCTAATGGTAATTGCTGTACTAAGCAGGGTCTCTACACGGGAGATACAAAACTTGCCTGAACATGAAGAAGAGTTTTTTTAATACAATAGTATGTCTGACTCTGTTTCTCTTCGCTTTGACAGCCTGCCATACACAATCGTCCAGGAAAACACCTGTTATACGTGGATACTCTGACGAACCTTTAATAAATGGCTTGGGTCTTGATATGAAGGATGTTAGGATTATTCCACTGGAAACGAGCAAGGAGTCAGCTCTGTCTCATGTGGTTGATATCGGTTTCTTTGGAGATAATCTTCTGGTTCAAGATGCCGGGCATAGGCTTTTGTGTTTCGACCGACAGGGGCATTTTTTGTTTCCTGTCGGTATGAGAGGTAGAGGGAACGGGGAGTATCTTCGTATAAATGCCTTTGCTGTAAATGAGTCTGATACAACGGTCACTATTTTTGATGAGACATCCGGACGAATTATTACTTATGATGCCATTGGTGAATTGTTGGAATCAGTGCGTTTAGACGGTAAGCTATTATACATGCTTCAACGTGTGGCTCCAATCCCAAATGACGAGAGGGGTGATTATTTGTGCTCGGGCTATGTTCATAAGGATTATAACCGGATTTACTCTCTGTTAAGTATAAAAAACTCGTTTTGCCAGGAGTTACAGACCACTCCCATGAAGACCCGTGGCACGGCCGAGATAATAGGAATTCACCCCATTAACCAATACGGGGGAAGGTTGTCTTTGATCTTGCCATTTTCGAACTCCGTTTTCGAATATCTGCCAGAAGAGAAGAAGATTGTTCCGAGAATGACCGTATCGGTCGGCCCGAAGACAAAACTGCTTTCACAAAAACAGATAAGCAGAATAGACAATTACTCAATTATGCTGAAGTCGGAATTTATGGCCCAAAACTATTTCCCGGGTTTCTCGTCCTTGTACGAAACGAATGATTATATCTATCTTGATATGGACGGACGACTCTATTTCTTGATTGACAAGAACAATAATACAGGCGTTGCATATGAGGGGTATATTGGAGAGATACATCCCGATGCTAATCCGCTTATTTCTGTTAAGTTGTCTGATGGTAATTCTTTTGTCGGGATGCTTGAGCCTTGGAGGATAAAAACTTTGAGAAACCAGTTCGATGCGATGATTGACTGTAAGGAGTTAAGTCTGTTTTATAAAGCCATGATGGCTCTTCCGGATAGTTGTCTCGAAGACGGTAATAATCCGTGTTTAGTGTTTTATCAATTGTAGTTTGGGGAGAAAACAATCAACAATCATATTATCAGCATTTTAAACATTACAACTATGAAGAAATTTTTTTTTACGGCCTGTGCCGTTGCCTGCACCGTTTGTGTAATAAGTGTTGTTTGCCTTGGACAGATTAAGATGAATCGTTCTATTTCAAAGTCGGCCTTGGCAAATGTTGAAGCTTTGACAGATAACGAGCAGATTAATGTTTTGACCTGTTACAACACCTATCGTGTTACAACAAATGATTCTACTGAAAATGTATGGATTATTGTTTCATGTGATGGTTGCAATTCTGTTGAAGCTTTCGAGTTTATTGATAAAGGATCGTGTACAAGTAATACCGGTATTATTTATGCAAAATAAGAGAAAAACAATCATAGGACTTCAGGCCTTGATCGTAGTGTTGCTTTATTGTTCGTGCTCCGACAAGGACAGAAAGGTGGAAACGGTCATAATCAAGGATTTCCCTGCTGAATATAGACTGGATGGAACACTTGTGTCATCAATGGATTCATTGCCGATTATGGGACAGATGTTTATTACCGGCCGAAAACTAGTAGTTCATCAGCCGCGGAGCAAGCGCCCTTTTCGGATATATGATTTGAACAACTTAAATCAAAACTATGAGGCTGGATTTATCGGACATGGCGCCAATGAATTCAGTTTCATCAGTTCAAATTATTTTGCGCCGCAGTCCGATGAGACCTTTCTTCTGCTTGACAATTATCGACTTAAACATGTTTCAATCCGTCCAGACAGTTCCTTGGAAACTCTTTCGACTCAAACGACTTTTGATTTGATTCCGGTTAATGGTTTTGTAAAGTGTGGTGACTTATTCATCGCATATGCAGATTGTGCCACTGGAACAGAAGGCGATATGGAATTTCGCAGCCTTGACAAAAAAAATAAGCGAGAACAAAGATTTAGTCGGTATCCCGAATTTCATCTCGGAGATATAGGGCAGGATGAACGATGCCAATTATACTATAAGAGATGTGTTTGTAATGAGAGGAAAAACAGAATGGCGGCCTTTTACTCCTATTTTCCGTATTTCCGTCTTTACGATGACTATACAAAGTTGAGCAAGGAAGTATATTTTGGAGAGCGTCTGCGTGCTTCCGTAATATCCAAGAAAACATCCTATTATGGAAACATATATGCGACGGAAAAATACATTTATGCTTTTTTTAAAACAGATATTCAAGTATGGAACTGGGAAGCAGAGCCTGTGGCGTTACTCCATTTTGACAGAAGGGTATTGACTTTTGCGGTTGATGCGGAGAAGGGCATATTGTATGCACTGGTTTCTGATAAAGAGTTTGACTGTTATCGTTTTTATACTTATCGCTTGCCAGTCTCTGATTTCGTCCAGGATGTCCGATGATTTTCATATGCGAGTCAAATGAACAGGTTGTTGGGCTTTATAGGTTTGGCTCTTCTTTTTGCCGGGTAAACACAACTTATTGTTGGCTTCACTTTCTTCCAATAAGGAAGCCCCCATATTCAGACTATATCATCTTCCCGATCTCTCATTAATGGCTTCATTTGGCATGAGAGGACACGGACCTGTTACCGATGGAAAGAGAATCTATATCCTGTCCAAAAGCGATGAGAGGAATCCCTGTTCATGCCTTGAAGTCTGGACTTGGGAAGGAGAACCGGTCGCCCGCTATCAGCTCGATCGGGAGTTGGATCATTTTGTCATTGAGGGCAATGTCCTGTATGGCGTGGACAATGGTAATATATATGAAGACGGGGTTATGAAAATCTTGGAGTACAATCTTCCTGCCTTGTACTAATTTTTCCCTTGTTCTGTACTAATTTTTGTGCTGTAAATATTTGCATGTGCCAGCTGTCGGTGCTACTTTGCACCCGAATTAATAATAACATTTTAAACAACATTATAACTATGAGGAAGAAAGTATTGACGGCTTGCGCCGTTGTTTGTACCCTTAGTGCGCTGAGCGTGATCTGTCTGGGACAGATTAGGAGAAACTGTTCGCTCTCTGAAAATGTAATGGTTGTAATTGAAGTCTTGACTGATTCGGAACAAGGTGATGGATACACATGTTATGATTCATTCAAAGATTATAAGTTGGAGAAACCATGGGACCCATTTGATTTATATCAATATAAACGGTTTTGTGGCATTAACCCAATAGATTCAGTTTCTTTATGTTCTCATTTATGGATGCGCGGTTATGAAGATCCTCATAAGTGTAATAACTAAAGCTGTATTGATAGCCTCGTTGTCGATTATTCTGTCGTGCTCAAATGGAGGAATGACCAAAAGGAACGTACTTCACTTTGAAGACATCCCATTGGAAAAACCTTCTATCGAAGAAAGTTTTGAACTTGACGAATTGATTGCTCCAAATTCAATTCTATGCGTCGGGGATTATATCATTCTCCTTTCCGGCACATTTAATTCCACTTCGGATAGAAAATTACTGCACCTGTACCGTAAGTCTGATATGTCCTTCATGGGAAGCTACGTCCATTATGGGAGAGGTCATGATGAAGTATATAATTTGCACCCATACTATTATTATTGCATCTCCGATACTTCTTTTGTAGTGTGTGAAAATCTTTTTTATGAAACAACGTATGCTATCCACGATGACGGTATAGTAAAGAGAAGCAGTAAGCGGATGACGGATGAGGTAACCTCACAGATTTATCGTTTGGGTAATGCCAGGCGACTTGCTAGATCTATGGACGATTATAATCAAGGAAAAGCCGAATATGTTCTTCTCAGTGACACTCCTGAAGGGACTCTGAAGAAGGAAGCAGTGGGCAGGTTCCCTAAACCCCCTTTTCATCGAGGTGATTTGGAATCGTATCAGTTAAGCCAGATATATTCAAATAAAGTTGTTGCATTTGACAATTCCATTTATGCGGTATATAGTTGTGTCCCTCTTATCAGGAGATACGATATGGAAATGATACTACAAGAGGAGTATGTCATGTCGAAGTATCAAGATTACAAGATAACATGGAATGATTTCGAGAACCTTGAAGCTGGATTATTAGGAGTTCTATGCAGTACTCACAATAAAATGACGGTTTATTACGAAGGGGCGATGTTAGTTGTTGATGATAAACTAAACGTTATCAAAAAGATCGAATTGCCCATGTATGGCTTTTATGCTATGGATGATAAGTTTCTGTATGTTTTGGATGCCAATACTGAGAGGTGTCAAATTCATCGTATTCGATATACTGTATAGTTTTCTATACAACCTGCAGGCATGGCAAGGGAGAGTACACATCTGTCTCCGGGAATATCCAGATATATGATGGGAAGTTGGTGTTTTCCGGCAATGGCAATAATTTGATTTATATCAGTATAAGCGATTTATGGTGTTAACCCAATAGATTCAGTTTTTGTTTCTGGACCAATTATTAACTATTTAAACATTACCACTATGAAGAAAAGAGTATTGGCGGCCTGTGCCGTTGTTTGCACGCTTTGCGTGCTGGGTGTTGTCTGTATAAAAACGATGACACGTACTTCTCCATTATCAGGGGAAATTTGGGCCAATGTTGAGGCGTTGACGGAGAATGAGTATATCAATGTGTTGACGTGTTACAGTACTTACAGAGTTACTCCAAATAATCCCAATGGAGAGCCTATTTGGAAGATTATCGACTGTGATGGCTGTGCATCGGTACTCGCTTACGAATATAGAGATAGTGGATTGTGTACACAGAATAACGGGGGTATCTATGTCAAGTAAAAACATCAATATCGTTTGCCAGTGTATCATTTTGGCAACTGTCATTAGCTCATGTGTTCAAAACAGCACAGAGAAGATTATGTATAATGACTTCCCCGTTAAGGATAGTATATATGGAAGATCTTTGGTTGGAGCAGATTCTCTCCCGGTCTGCGTTCCAATGTTTTCAACGGGAGAATGGTTGGTGACTCATCAATGGCAGAATAAAAAAAGACCTTTCCACTTTTATCGCCTGGGGGATCTGGAGGATTCCTTCGATGCTGGTTTTATCGGTCATGGCAACAATGAATTCACCTTCATAGATTACAGTGCATTTTTCCCTATGCCTGACGGATCTTTCTATTTGCTGGATAACGACCGCCTTAAGTGTGTCGCGTTACAGGAGGACCGTTCTCTGCAGACGGTCTCAGTCCAGAAGACATTCAGTCAGATTCCAGTCAATGGCTTCGTACTGTGTGGTGAAGACAAGTGTGTCTCGTTCGCTGATTGTGCCATGGGAACCACGGGCGATTTGGAGTACCGGATTTTGGACTTGTCCAGTGGCCAGGAAAAGAAATTCAGCCCCTATCCCTATTTTCATCGTGGGAATCTTGATCAAGACGAGCTATGCCAGTTGTACCATAAGAAACTTTTTTCTAATGCAAATACCCGCAAGCTGATGGCATTCTACAGCCGTTTCCCGTATATTAGACTATATGACGGATTCACCAAACTGACAAAAGAGGTCCAGATTGGCGAGAGGGAGACGGTAACAGACCCTTCGCAGGCTAAAATGTACTTTGGAAACTGTTATTCGACAGCAGACTATGTGATTGTCAAGTCGCCCATCGGGCTACAGGTATGGTCGTGGGAGGCGGAACCTCTGGCATTGTTGTATCCGGATAATGACATTGCATTTTTCTGTGTTAATTCGAGTAAAGGGCTGCTTTATGCTCAAGTGTATGATAAAGAATACGATTGTTATAGATTGTACTCGTATGTACTTCCTTCCCTTATGTAGAGATACTGAAAGATGATGAAGATGTACAGAGTCTCGGTTCTATATGCTTTTGTCTGTCTTGTCCTCTTTTTCGTATGCTGCACCGAAGAGAGGAATATTTCACCGGAGATACTGCAGTTGGCCGGGGACAATGCCGGCCAGCTGCAGGCCGTTGTGCGCCATTACCGGGGAGAGCCGGAGAAGGAGCGCGCAGCCCTCTTTCTTATCAACAACATGGCTCACGGGTATAACGTCTCGAAGGCCTCGGACCTGTTCCGCGAGCGGGTGTTTGCCTCCGAAGCCCGCAAGGTGGCCGAATACAATCACCTGTGGTTCGCCGTGGACAGCCTCGGGCCAAAAGGCGGCTCGCGCCTTCTGGACGCCCGGACGCTTACATCCGAATTCCTCATAGAGCATATAGACCGCGCTTTTGATGCATGGAAGTTTGCACCCTGGGCAGATCAGATAAGTTTCAAGACATTCTGTCGCTATATCCTTCCCTATCGTGTGCTGGACGAACCTCCGTCCGCTTGGCACGAACCGTTGAGGAAAAAATATGCGTTCCTGGTGGAAGGGGAAACCTCGCCCGACAGGGCCTTTGCTAAGGTCTATCTCCATTTGCTGAAGGAATTCGACACTATGTCCTTGAAGTTCCCGCATACGCCCGACGTGCTGTTTTCCGATCGCCTGATGACAGGCGTCTGCGCACAGCGTTGCACCTACATCATTTGTGTGATGAGGTCACTGGGCATTCCTGCCACCTACGACATGGTGCACTACTGGGCCAACTACAGCACTTCGGGGCATTCATGGGTGGCCTATGTCCCTGTTGAGGGGCAGACGCTGACCATGCTTCCTACAGACACTTTGCCCCTGTCGGGCAATGTTATCGATGCTTCGGTATTTCACAGTGAGATTGGGACGGAGCTGGCCCGACGTTTCCATGTCGATTCCGTCAAGCGTGTATCGAAGGTGTTCAGGCGCAGCTACGAACTGGTCAGGCCCATGTCGCCGACAGCACCGAGTCATGAAGAGCGCGAGACAGCTCTTTTCCGCTCTCCCTTCGTCCTTGATGTGTCGGACCAGTATGTCCAGACCTGTCACAGGGTGGAACTTTTTATTGACAAGGATCTCAAGCCGGCGAAGGGTGGCGAGGTCTGGCTCTGCACTTTCGCCTCCATCTATGATTGGCAGCCCGCGGCGGTAGGGCGTATCCGCCGTGGCCGGGCCTTTTTCGACCATGTCGGTAGCGGTGTCGTCTATCTGCCTGTCGTGATGGAATCAGATGGGACGCGTCATCCGCTATCCGACCCTTTTTTACTGTCGTCGGATGGTTCTAAATTGTTTTTCCGTCCTTTGAACGACAACGCCCGTTTGGTATTGAGGCGCAAGTATGTACTTTATGCTCATTGGATACAACGCTGGGGTAAAATGATCGGGACGCGCTTCGAGGGTAGCAACTATGCGGATTTTCGTAAAACGGAGTTGCTGCACGAGGTGACGGTTCTTCCCGAGGGTATTGTCCGAGTTGAACTATCCCCTTCTCGGCCATATCGTTACATTAGAATGCAGGCCCGCGAAGATGCACGCCCCAATCTGGCCGAGTTGGCCTATTATGACGTCGATGGCAGGGAAATAAAGGGACGAATATTGATGTGTGAGGGCTTCGACCTTCAACAAGTAGAAAAGGCGACCGACAACGACTACAGTACTTATGGAGGTGGAATGCTCGACCATTACTGGTGGGGCTACGATTTGGGTCCTAATCCTCCTCGGCTGGCGTCTTTGTCGTATTGCATGAGGCACGATATGAATATGATCGTGGAGGGCAATCGCTACGAGCTGTTCTACTACGAAGATGGCTGGCAATCTCTTGGGCAGCAGACGGCCACTTGCGACTCTCTGGTCTACGAGGCTCCTGCGGGAGCACTCTATTGGTTGCGCAATCTGACCGAAGGCCGCGAGGAACGTATTTTCTCCTATGAAGAGGGCCGCCAAGTTTGGTGGTAATGCAAAGAGGTCTGTATAAGTGATTGAAATACAAATATACTCACTATCTAATTAAAACCGTTCTATTATGAAAAAGATGATTATTTCAATTGTTTGCCTGCTGGTTTTTGCCGCTGGCGTGTCATCGTATGCGTATTATCGTAGTCATGTTATCGTGGTCAAGAACTCATTGGTCCAGGTCAATGTAGAAGCATTGACTTCTGGAGAGGACCATCATTGTTACTCGGGTGGAGAAGGTAGTAGCGCGTGTTCAATTGACGCAGGGATAGAGATTCTCGGATGTGGAGTCAGCTCAGCGTGTAGTGTTTCATGCAAGGATGGTTATTATGCATGCTGTGGAATAGGATGTAGGTGCATAAAAGAATAATGTAAAAGATTGATTATGAGAATCAAGAGAACAATAATTGCATTATGGCTTGTTTCTATAATTTTTTGCTTTTCATCATGTAGAAGTAAGACGTTGGAAATAAGAGCAATCGCCTTGGATTTCAACAATGTTTTGACGATTAATGTCAATGAGGAAGATATTATAAACTTAGAAACGACTACTAAGTCTCTTCTATATGACATATGTGGACTGTCTGTAGAAAAGGGAAGTATCTATATTCAATCCAGGAATCATCTTCGTGTGTTTGATTTACAAGGTAAATACATTCAAGACATTTCGTCCCGAGGACACGGAGAAGGAGAATATCGGCGTATATCCAATTTCTTCATCAAAGAGGGTAATATATTCATATACGATTTCGACTCTCAGTCATTATTCAAATATGGGCTTGATGGATTATTCATATCAAGGACTCGTATTGACAATATCGATGCAAATAAGATGACTCCTCCAAGCGCGTTGTTTCCATGTGGAAAAGATTGGATCAGTGTAAACTGTTACGGAGGAGACAGGAATATTCCTACTCTAAGTATATGGGATGAGACTTTACATACTTCTAAGGCAGTCAAAGGACGATTTCTGAATTCCGGAACCAGCTTTTATGATAAGCTGTTTGTCAGTGAAGATAGGAGTGTCTTATATTGGGAACCTTTATGTGACACGATATTTGAGATTAAGGATTATTCTCTGACTCCTACCTATAAAATAGACTTTGGAGAAAAATCACTTCAGAATAACATAGCAGTTAAACCTATAGATGAAAGACTCTCATATCTAGCCTCTCATCCTGAGATTTCGTTTTATGGTATGGCACGCTGGTTTCAGAGATGTAACGGTAACTTGTATTTTTCTTTTGTTGGACCTGGAAAGCGTGTATTTCTCTGTCGCTATAATGAGGCAACGGGCAATACGCTGGTATTCAGCATTACAACTCCATTGGGTAATTACAGCGTTCAGCCTTTTTTCTATATTGACAATGATAGATTGTTGATGGAAGCTCATAACGAAAACGATATGACTGTAAACCCCTCCTTGCTCATTATACAATTAAAAGATTTGGATCATGAAAATGATTAGAATTTGCTTTTTGTTGATTCTTTGTTCCGTTACCATATGTGGCATATCTTGTAAACGAAGTGAAAGCCATAGGAGTGGCAATTCATTAGAATCTGTTCATAAGGCCGATAGTATTGAGTGTCTGAAGCATATTGGAACGTTAATAACCGAAGATTCTGTCATAATTACAAGCAGTGATGGAAAAGATCATTATATAGGAGATTTGGCATTAAATGATAAAATAATCGTAAGATTCTCAGTTTTTGCTTGTAAACCATGTGTTGATTTCATAGTGAATGGTGTCTCCAATCGTAATGAGCTCGTTGTTTTTATAGCAAAATCTCCAGTTTATGATTTGCACGTTTATGAAGCAGAGATGAATTGCACAGTTTTCAATGTGGATAGAATGATAATAGACTTTGATGAAGGTCTTACGCCCTATGTTTTTAAGATAGACGATGAAGGGAGGGTAAGAGATTATTATATCCCTAGAAGGGAAAATCCGACAAGGTATATGGAGTATTTGTAAAAGCACCATAAACAACATATTGAGTGAAAATGAGGAAGATTTGTGCTCTTTTGTGCCTGGCATTGCTGTTGGTGTCGGGTGTTTCCTGTCGAAAGCAGCCGAAGGACATACAGGCTGCCCATATTGTCCGTATTACGGATAATGATTTCAAGCATACGCTGCATCGTGCTTCTGAATTGTATGAATCGGTAGATTTTGTGTTTTTGGAAACTAATGACAATTGCCTGATGGGGCGAGTGTCAAAGGTGCTGGTGACGGAGGATCACTTTATTATAAAGTCGGCCAAGGCGGTGTTTATTTTTGACCGTCAAGGTCACTTTGTCCGAAAGATATATCATGTCGGCCGTGGAAACGGAGAGTATATTGGATTGAATGATGTTTCTTTGCTTTCAGACGGTACTGTTTTGTTGCTTGATACTTCTCATAAGAAAATGCTTGGTTACACATTGTCGGACAGCTTGTTGTTTGATATCAAACTGCCTTTTTCCCCCGAGGCGGCAGAAGAATTGAGGAGCGGAATGATCGCATTTGCCGTAAGTGGGGACAAAGAGGATCGGATTGCGCTATGGGATACTAAACAATCGACAATAGTAAAGAGGTTTCATCCGTTTGATATCAGATATGCCGTATCAATTGATAGACGGATGATAAAGCATAACAATGAGGTCTATTATGCTCAGGAGTTTCGCCCAGGGCTTTATAAGTTGAATGATGACTGCCTGACGTGGCAATGGTATATTGATGCTGGAAATCGAACCATAGAGGAGAAGGATTTGCAGCCGGTCGATTTTTTCGGTGCAACATTGTATGTTCCAGGATCTCAAAAAGCAGTTGTGGGAGATTTTATGGAGTCTGATCATGTTTTGAACTTTAGCTACAGGTGTGATGATATCAATGAAATACCGTTCGATGTTTTTTATTCAAAAAGCACACATGAGAAGCGGATTAGCCACCAAGAAGATTTCATAGACGATATGACGTTCTTTTCGGATTATCACAAATTATTTACAATCACTCCAGAAGGTCAATATGTCTGTGTGTATGATGTAGGACGATGGATAATTTCTTTGGAAGATTTCCGGATGAAAGCGAAGGATCTTGGATTGGAAGATGCCTATAATGCATTACTTCCGAAACTGTCTGGCCTTAAGCCGGACGATAATCCGGTGCTGGCATTGTTCAAGATAAAGGACTTCTAACAATGACAAACAAAGGGCGTTGGCTTGAATCTGTCTTTTCGGTGGATGTGCTTTATGCGCTGTTGCTGTGCTGGCGCTGGCTATCGGCCGTGCTGCCTCCCGACAGTGCCGACCCTGCTGCCGTGGCCCGTTTGTGGGCTGATGGTGCGTTGTACGTGGTGTTACGCTGCCTTTTTTACATGCTGTCGCGCGTGCCCCTACGCTCCAACACCTTCCTGTCCCGGGAATCTCTGTCCGAAGTCCTGGTCGTGGCTGCCATAGCCCTTGTCGGCTCGCATGAGTCGTGGGTCAGTATGCGTCAGATTATGGGCCAGGCCGTTTCCAACCATAGTCTGTATCTATTTACGGGCAGCTTGAAGAACCCCGGTCCGCTGGGCGGTTTGTTGGCTGTGACGGCTGCCGTATTGTTGTCGTGGTTGCTCCGGAGATGGAGTAACAGACCTGTATCGCACCCTTCATCGCCCGGACAATGGCTTTTTGCTGCCTTCTCCTTGTGGGTTTTGGCGGCGCTTTTCGCATGCATAGTGCTGTTGCCTGCCACGCTGAGCCGTGCCGCCTGGACGGCTTTTGCCTTTGCGGCGGCTGTCGTGCTGCTGCCTCCCCTCCGTGAACGTCTTCGGGGGTCGGATATGCGGCAACGCTTTTCCGGAAAAAGAAAGTGGTTGTCCCTGCTTGCCACGGCGGCCCTTGTCGTGGTGCTTGCCATCGGCGGCTGGCAACTCAAACCCCGATCGGCGGCTGGCCGGCTGTATATCGACCGCATATCGTTGCGCATCATTGCCGACAATCTATGGACAGGCGTGGGGCCTGGAAACTATGCAGGGGCCTATGGCCGTGCTCAAGAGGCGTTTTTCGCCCGCCGTCTCCCTTCGTGGGATACGGAGTCGGACGCCTTTCTGTCTGGTCTGCAGGATGTGAGTGAGACGAACCTGGCAGGCTGCCCGGAGTATGCCTTCAACGAATACCTTCAGACGGGGGTCGAGTCGGGGCTTCCGGCCCTGCTGATGATGCTTTGTCTGACAGTAATTGCCGCATATCGTTTGTGCTGCCGTAGTAGCCCGGCAGGAGCCGGATTGGTGGCCCTTTGCATTTTCTCTCTGTTTTCGTATCCCTTTGCCCTGCCTGTTTTTCGTGGGATGCTGACGCTGTTTCTTGCCATGTCGGCGGGGTGCTCATTGCGACCGTGTCGGAGCGCCAAGATCCGTTCTTTTGTCAGCATGGCGCTGATACTTGTCTGCGTGTGGTGGCTGGCCGGGAACTTCCTGCCTCGCGAAAAGCAGCGTGAAGCGACCCTGGATCAGTGGCGCAACTTGCGTGTCTGGTACAGCGGCGGTGACTACGAACTGGTGGTGGAACACTATCCGGCTTTGCTCAGGGAACAGCCCCGTCACACGGGCATACTTTTCGAATACGGCCGCTCGTTGCACCTGACGGGCGACCATCGCCGGGCATTGGAAGTGCTTGAGCAGGGCATTCGTTGCAGCAGCGACCCGATGTTTCTCAATGTGCAGGGCAACTGCTACCGCTCTCTGGCCGTGGCTGTCCCCGACAGTGCGCAGCACTATACGGCTTTGGCCGAGGAGAGCTATCGCCGTGCATTCTGTCGTGTGCCGGGGCGCCTGTATCCGCTCAGTCTGTTGCTTCGCCTCTACAGGGAGCAGGGCCTGGCAGGACAGGCGGCCCGCATGGCAGCCATTGTTGCAGGCTACGAGCCCCGTATCGATTCTCCCGCCGTGCGTGAACTCAAACGCGAAGCGGAAATATACATTCTTGAGCCATGAAACCAAAAATGCGCAAACTGCTGGGCAATGTCCTTTACTGGGCGGTGCTACTGTCTATGACTGGCTTGACGCTGTTCCTGTTGCGAGGACTGTGCCGTATGAACCTCTACGAGGTGTTCACCATCCCTACTTCTTCGATGGAGCCCACGCTGTTGCCGGGCGACCGCATCGGGGTGGACAAGCGCGAACTGGGAGCGCGTTTTTACAGTGATGCGGATTATGAAGGAGGCGAACTGCCGGTGTTTGAGCGCAGGAAAGGGCGTCGCAGCCTGCAGGCCGGCCAGGTGGCCGTGTTCAATCATCCCTATGGCTGGCAAAACCGCCGCATCGGGTTCAAATGGGACAAGGTCTATGCCAAGCGTTGCCTGGGCTGCCCGGGCGATACGGTGGGTCTTCGCGACGGCTGGTGCTGGAACACGAGACTCGAGCGGACGCTCCATGTCGAAGCTGTGGATATGCATGAATCCCGCTACCTGATGGGCGATGAGGGGCGCCAGGCGGATTTTTCGCAGATGAGCAACGAGGACATCGGTTCCCGTTTTCTGCATCCTGGCTGGCTGAGGAATATCGACACCTCGTGGACGGTGCATGACTTCGGCCCGCTTTATGTGCCCCGTCGCGGCGACACGATTGTGCTGACTCCTCGTCATTGGCGAGCCTACGGTTATCTGGTGGAATACGAAACGGGGCAGCCTTGCCTCATGCGGGGAGATACAGCGCTGCTGGGCGACAGTCTTTGCCGGGTTTATGTATTCAAGCATGACTACTACTTTTTTGTCGGTGACAACATCGCCAACTCCAACGACAGCCGACATTGGGGATTCGTGCCGGACGACTTCATCATCGGCAAAGCCGGTCGTGTGGTCTGGTCCAAGGACAGGACCACAGGTCGCCTGCGTTGCGACCGGTTATGGGGGAAAATAGAGTGATGTACTAAAATAGACAAGATGGTGTACTAATTTTTTTACATAATGTCTTTGCCAAAGTGTTGCGAAACTTATATATTTGTTGCCTGATGTGTTATTGGAAATGAAAAACAAGTTACTTTTTTTGTCACTGCTGTCGATTTGCCTGGTGGAAGTGCTGCCGGCACAGCAGATGTCGGAAATACCGCCCTTGCTCACGTTGGAGCGAGCCATCGCCGTGGCCACGGTGCAGTCGCCGCAGGCCCGGACGGCCCGGCTCAGTTTTATCGGCCGTTACTGGAACTACCGTTCCTATCGGGCCGAGTTGCTGCCTTCGTTCAATTTGTCGGGCTCTGCCCTCAACTACGACCGTTCGATTGTGGATGTCCGTAATGCCGAAACCGGCGAAATCAGCTATGTCAGTAACAATTCACTGTCCAACAGCCTGTCTTTGTCGATCGACCAGAATGTTCCCTTGCTGGGGGGCTCACTGTCGGTGTCGTCCAACCTGTCACGACTGGATCAGTTCGACTATGACCGGGTCAATTACAATTCCACTCCCTTGACGGTGAGCTATACGCAGCCGCTGCGCTCATACAACAGCCTCAAGTGGCGTATGAAGACCGAGCCGGTGCAATATGAGAGAGCCAAGCGTCAGTATCTGGAAACCATGCAGGACATCACAATTTCCACCACGACCTTGTATTTTTCGGTTTTGTCGGCCCAGTCCGATTACGAGAAGAGCCGGGAAAACCTCTCCGACCGCCAGCGTCTCTACGAACTGGCCCAGCGTCGTCACGAGCTGACCGGAGCCAATTCCCGCAGTGAAATCATGCAGTTGGAATTGTCGCTGCTCAATGCCGAGATGTCGGTCAACACTTCCCGGCTGAATCTGGAAACCCAGATGTTCCAACTTTGCCTCTACCTGGGGATGACCCGCCTGACCGAGATCCGGCTGGCCGGAGCACCCGACCGTCCCGACTTGTCGGTCAGTGCCGAGGAGGTGATTCGCAAGGCCCGGGAAAACTCCACGCATCCGCTCAACCAGCAGTTGAAACAACTGTCTGCCGAGCAGGCTGTGGCCCAGGCCCGGTCGGCCAAAGGATTGCAAATGACACTCAAAGCCAATCTGGGCTTGTCTCAGACAGGCACCACCCTGAGCTCTGTGTATCAAAATATGCGGGAACGTGAAGTGGTCGGTCTGAGTTTCCATTTGCCCATCTATGACTGGGGGCTGAACCGGGGTCGGGAGAAGATGGCGCTGGCCGATCTGGATGTGACCAAGGCCGAGATAGAGCAGGAGGAAATGGAACTCGACGAATCGATTTCGACCATGGTGGCGCGCTTCAACAACCAATCGGCCCAGTGTGACATTTCGCTCAAAGCGAGGGAGATTTCGTACGAACGCTACGAATTGACCAAAAAACGTTTTGAAGATGGCGCGGTCACGGTGACCGACCTCAATACGGCCCAGTCGGAATACGAAAGTGCCGAAAACCAGTACATCAGTCAGATGAGACAATATTGGGTGTTATACTACCAGCTACAGAAAACGACGCTCTACGACTTTATCCGCCAGCAGGATCTGGGAGCTGAGTTTGACGAGCTGATTAAATGATTATCAAAATAATGGAGTCCATGAAAAAAGTGGCAATAGTGCTCGTGGCCGGCTTGCTTGTGACAGTGTTGCCGGCTTGCCAGCAGAAGAAAAAAACGGAAAAAACGGCCGAGGACACGATGGAAATGTCCCGGCAGAAACTCAACAACAACTATGTCGACACGCTGGTGTTGCGCCGGACGGTGTTCAGCCGGCAGATCAACTGCAATGGAAAGTTGCGGGCCGTAGCCAAAAGTGAACTGACCATGCCGTCGGCTGGATTGCTCGACAAAATATATGTCCATAACGGCAGTGTGGTGGCCAAGGGTGCGCTGCTGGCATCGGTCGACAAGTCGGATGCCGAGCGGGCCCTGCGCAAGGCCGAGCAGCAGAAGGAGCGCTCCGAGGTGGATTTGCTCGACCGCCTTATCAGTGCCGGCTACGACGACCGCAGCGACCAGGTGCCCGAGGCAGTGATGAAGCGTGCCCGTATCGCATCGGGCTACCAGTCGGCCGAAGAACAGTTGGAGGAAGCCCGGCTCAATTTGAAAAAGTGTTCGTTGTATGCCCCTTTTGCCGGCCGGGTGGCCAATATGGACTCCAAACTGCATCAGCGGGTGGAAGGAGCGTTCTGCACTTTGATAGACGATGCCTATTTCGATGTGGAGTTCAATATCCTGGAAGCCGAGATGACGCTGGCAACAGTGGGGCAGCGGGTGGTCGTGACTCCTTTTGTCGATGCCCAAAAGCGTTTCGAGGGACGTGTGACCGAGGTGAATCCCCTGATTGACGAGAAGGGGCAGGTGAAACTACGGGCCCGGATACGCAACGAGCGCAATGAACTGGTCGAAGGCATGAACGTGAGAGTGGTCATTGAGAGCGATGTCCCCGAAATGTTTGTCGTGCCCAAGGACGCTGTCGTGCAACGCGACGGCTACTACGTGGTCTTTTGCTATCGTGACGAGGCCGCCGTGTGGACCTATGTCGATGTGTTGTATGCCAACCTGGGCTATTATGCCATTACGGGCAATGCCTACAAGCAGACAAAAATCCAGGAAGGAGATGTCATCATAACTTCGGGCAACCTGAATCTGGCCGACGGTACGCCGGTCATCCCCAAGGCCCCGTCAACCCGCGCGGTGCGTAAATAGTGTCGAACCAATGATCAAGCATCTCATCAACCGGCCGATAGCGGTCAGCATGTGCCTGATTGCCATCGTGACTGTGGCCCTGGTCTCTTTGCGGCTCATCCCCGTGTCGCTCATGCCCGACATAGACATCCCCCAGATCACCATTCAGGTGGCCTGGCCGGGAGCCCCCGTGCGCGAGGTTGACAGCCGGCTGCTCCGTCCTTTGCGCAACCAACTGATGCAGGTGAACAGTCTGGACGATATCCGCAGCGAGGCCAAGACAGATGCCGGCAGCATTTATATGTCTTTTGAGCCTGGCAGCGACATCGACCTGATCTTCATCGAGGTGAACGAGAAAATAGACCGGGCGATGGCTTCCATGCCCGAAGGGGTGGATCGCCCCAAAGTATTGAAGGCCAGTGCGACGGATATACCGGCTTTTTATTTGGATATCAGTCTGAAAAATGAGTCTGCCCGCAGCCTGGATTCATTACCCCGGGCGGGAGTGGCCTTTACCCAGCTATGCGATTTTGCCCGCAATATCGTTGTCAAGCGTATCGAACAGCTGCCCCAGACGGCCATGGTCGATATCAGCGGTGTGGTCGGTGGCGAACTGCTCTGTATCCCTGACTACCGCAAAATGGAGGTGATGGGTGTCACACCCGACATCCTGGAAAGGGCCATCCGCAGCGGCAATGCCAACCTGGGCGTGTTGAGTATCGCCGAAGGGTTGTATCATTACAATATCTATTTCGACAACCAGTTGGCCACCAAGGAAGATATCGAAAATCTGATCATCAATCATGAAGGCCGGCTCTATCGTTTCCGCGACCTGTGCCAGGTGATCGAGCGGCCGGCCCGTCGCAAGGGTATGGTACGGAATGGCCGAAGCAATGCCGTCTCGCTGGCAGTCATCAAGCAGAATGATGCCCAAATGAAGGATTTGCAGGAGAGTATCGGCCAGCTGGTGAAGGACTTGGAAAAAAACTATCCCGATATCCGTTTCGAACTCACCCGCGACCAGACCCAGCTGCTCAGTTATTCGATCCGCAATCTGGAAAGCAATCTGCTACTGGGAGCCATCCTGGCCTGCCTGGTGCTGTTCCTCTTCATGCGCAACATCCGCCTGCCGCTACTGATCATCATCACGGTGCCCTTGTCGCTGATCCTGACGCTGCTCTGTTTCCACTTGATAGGAATCACGCTGAACATTGTTTCGCTCTCGGGGTTGATATTGGGGGTGGGTATGATGGTCGATAACTCGATCATCGTCATCGACAACATATCCCAAAAATGGCGACGGGTATCCGATCTGCAGGAGTCCGTCAGCCTGGCGGTGGCCGAGGTGTTCACCCCGATGCTCAGTTCGGTGCTGACCACATGCTCGGTGTTTATTCCCTTGATCTTCCTGAGCGGCACGGCCGGTGCCTTGTTTTTCGATCAGGCGATGGCTGTGACTATCGGGTTGTTTGCCTCGCTGCTGGTGTCGGTGCTGGTCATTCCGGTCTATTTCCATTTGTTCTTCAAACGCAAGACCGCTGTCGAGCCCACGCGTATCCTGGGCCGTGAGGTGCATGCTCTCAGTTTGTTGCGTCCCTATGAGAAAACGTTCAACTGGGTGTTCCGTCATGTACCGGTGGTGCTGTGTGGCTTGCTGCTGTGCCTGTTGCTGAGCTGGCCGGTATTCAAATCGGTGGACAAGCGTTCCATGCCCTATATCGAATATGAGGATGCCCTGATGACCATCGATTGGAACTCGGGCATCACCGTCGAGGAGAACGACCGTCGCTGCGATGAACTGCTCTCTGTGGTTCGTCCCTTGCTGACAACTTCCACGACCATGGTGGGTGTGCAGGATTACCTACTGTCGCACACCCCGGAAATCACGGCATCGGAAGCGGTCGTCTATCTCAAGGCGACTTCGGCGGAAACCCTGCTCGAGGCCGAAAGCGCTCTGGAACGGTACATGACTGCACACTATCCTCAGGCAGTGGCTGCTTTCTCAGTGTCGGGCAATATCTTCGACATGATTTTTTCCACCGACGAGCCCGATTTGGAAATACAGTTGCAGGCCAGGGGTGGCGGACAGCTCACGGTCGATGAGGTGAGGTATTTCCTGGATACACTTTCGGCGCGTTTCCCCGGTTTGTATGTGCCGCCGGTGGTGTCGGAAAGCAATATCCGTTACGAAGTGGATTTGGAAACCATGGCCTATTATGGGCTGACTTATGGCTCTATCAGCAGTCGCTTGCAGGAAAGGGTCAACAGCCGTGACCTGTACAGCATCAGCCGGGGTGGCTATCAGTTGCCTGTCACACTGGGCGAGGGCAGGCTGCAGAGTGAGGATTTGCTCAAGACTACCATCAAGACTTCCGACGGGGTGGAAATACCCCTGTCGTATCTGATCCGCGAAAGCAAAGGGGAAGATTTCAAGAAACTCTATTCGGGACGTGGCGGTGATTATTATCCGGTGCGTCTGAATCTCCATGCCAGGGATGCCCGCTCAGTGATGGCTTTTGTCGATGAATATGTGCGCGAGGATACGGCCTACGATGTGAGTTATGATGGAGAGTATTTCTCCAGTCGCAGGCTCATCAAGGAGTTGATGCTGGTGCTGCTGGTGGCTGTCGGGCTGCTGTTCTTTATCCTGGCGGCGCAGTTTGAAAGTCTGGCCCAGCCCGTCATCATCTTGTCGGAAATCGTCATCGACCTGTTTTTCGTGCTGCTGGGTCTTTGGCTGTTGGGTGAGTCGGTCAATCTCATGTCGCTCATCGGCATGGTGGTGATGAGTGGTATCATCATCAACGACTCCATCTTGAAAGTTGACACCATCAACCGCAACCGACGGCGCGGACAGCCGCTGTTGCGTGCCATCCTCAGTGCCGGACACAGCCGTCTGACGCCGATTGTGATGACCACGTTGACCACGGTGCTGGCTATTGCACCTTTGCTTTACCGGGTGGACATGGGCTCTGCACTCCAGTTCCCCCTGTCACTGACCATCATCATCGGTATGCTTTTCGGCACGTTGGTGAGCTTGTTTGTTGTGCCGATGATCTATTACCTCATCTACCGTAAAAGGAAATAATCCATGTCGCGTCGTCCTTCTTTCCTGGACCGTATCCCGACCTTTTCGCTGTTGCTGGTCATGGCGATACTGATGTTGATCGGAGCCGCTTTGGTACCGACCATGGAAATGTCGGACAAGCCTCGTTCGCAACGTGCCAACCGTCTGGATGTAAGCTTTAGTTGGCCGGGTGCGTCGGCACGGACCGTGGAGCAGGAAGTGACTTCCAAAATCGAGGGGCTGCTTTCGTCGGTCAAAGGGGTGGAGTCGGTCACCTCCACTTCGAACCTGGGGCGGGGCAGTGTGCAGGTGATGCTCAAGGAGGGTGTCAATGTGCCCATGGTGCGTTTTGAGGTGGCCCAGTTGCTGCGGCAGATCAGTGCCCGGTTGCCCGAAGGCGTGAGCTATCCTTCCCTGTCGGGAGGCAGTGTGCAGCGCGAGAGTATCAAGCCGACCACGGTAACGTTGCTCACCTATCGTATCAATGCCGACATGTCGGGCGAACAGATCAAGGAGTATATCGATCAACATGTGACTCCAGTACTGCAGCGGATGGAGGAGGTGCAGAATGTTCAGGTGACGGGAGGTACGACCCAGTATCTGGAAATCTCCTACGACCCGACAGTGCTGGCCAACTACGGATTGACAGCGGGTCATATTTCGGAGGGAATTCGTAATTTCATCGGCAAGAGTAACATTATAGGCGACCTGGACAGGTTGGATGAGAACGGCAGTATGAGCCGTATCACCCTGCATCTGGCCACAGACAGGTTCCGCCGTGACATCGGTGAAATGCCGCTTACCCGGGTGGGCGACAAGATTGTCTATCTGAACAATCTGGCCACTTACGAGTACAAGGACCGCCTGCCGAACCGGTATTACCGGGTGAACGGCCTGAACACCGTCTATATGAACATCGAGGTGGATGCGGAAGCTAATATGATCAGCTGCGCTGCTTCTCTGCGGCAGGCTGTCGATGATCTTAAGGAACATCTGCGCAGTGATGTTTATTTGACGCTGACTCATGACAATTCGGAGGAAATGCAGACCGAATTGGAAAAACTGGTGCGGCGCACATTGTTGTCGCTGATCATCCTGTTGGCATTTGTCTGGGGCATCAGTCGCAGCTGGAAGTATCTGTCGATTATCGCCATCACCCTGTTTGCCAATCTGCTGATATCTGTCATAGCCTACTATCTGTTCGACATCAAGCTGCATATCTATTCGCTGGCGGGCATCACTGTGTCGTTCGGCCTCATCATCGACGCCTCGATCGTGATGGTCGATCATTACTGCTATTATCACGACCGGAAGGCTTTCCTGGCCATTTTGGCCGCCTTGCTGACCACCATCGGTTCGCTGGTGGTGATTTTCTTCATGCCCGATTATGTGCAGCACGACCTGTACGATTTTTCACGCATCATTATCGTCAATCTGACAGTAGCCCTGCTGGTGGCCCTGCTTTTTGTGCCGGCTTTGGGCGACAGGCTCCATTACAGCAGCCGCAAGACCGTCGGCTCGATGCATTCCAAGCGGCTGGTGACGGGCTGGTCGCATTTTTATGAACGTTATCTGCGGTTTACGCAGCGGTGCAAATGGGTCTATTTCGTTGTCTTGCTGCTGGCTTTCGGGCTGCCTTTCCATGCCTTGCCAACCAAAGTCAATGCTTCACGCGGTTCCTACACCCAGGACCGCCGGCCGGACGCCTGGTACGAAAGTCTTTACAACAAGACCTTCGGCAGTGCTTTTTACCAACAGCATCTGAGCGAACCCTTGACCAAGACTCTGGGCGGATCTATGCGCCTGTTTGCCAAGTGTTTGAAAACAAATCGGTTTACCCATGAAGAAACCAAGACCACACTGACCATCCGTGGTCGGATGCCACTAGGCGGCAGTATCCATCAGCTGAATGAGAAGGTGCTGATATTGGAGCGTTTTCTGGCAGGTTTTGACGAAATCAAGCGCTTTGAGACCACCATCTCGGGTGATGCCCGTATCACGGTCGAGTTCAAGGATGAATTTGAAAAGGGATATTTCCCCTATTATCTGGAAAGTATGGTCATCGGCGAGCTGCTGAACATCGGCGGGGCCGATTGGAGCACTTCGGGGGTGAGCCCGCGCGGTTTCAGCAATTCCATCAACCTGACCTATCGCTCCCGCAGCCTGACCCTCTCGGGCTACAACTACGAGGTGCTGTATTCCTATGCAGAGCGTCTGAGCGAGATGCTCGCGCAGAACCAGCGGGTGCAGGACCTGATTGTGGAGAACGGACGGAACAGTTCCGGCGCCGATGAGCTTTACATGGATTTCGACGAGGAGAAGCTACTGCTCTATGGTATCGACAAGCAGCAGCTGTACCGTGCCCTGCGTGAACTCTTGTCTGAACAGAGTCTGGGACGCTATACCGACGAACGGGTCAATACCGACCTCCAGATGGTCTCCCTGCAGCGTGATGCCTTTGACTTGTGGCATCTGGAGAATGCCCATCTTCGTGTGGGCGACAAGGAGGTGAGGGTGTCGGAGTTTGGGCAGATAGAGCAGCGGCAGGCCAAGAAGGCGATTTCCAAGGCCAACCAGGAGTACACTCTGAACGTCAGCTACAACTACATCGGCTCCTACGAATCGGAAACCCGCTTTATCAATGATGTGCTGGAGCGTTTCAACAACTCCCTGCCCATCGGCTACCGTTGCCAGAACACCTCTGCGGGCTATTACCGGGATACTGGCACCCAGTACTGGCTTATCCTGCTCATTGTGGTGATCATCTTCTTTATCTGCTCGATCCTGTTCGAGTCGTTCCGCCAGCCATTTGTCATCATCCTGCTCATACCGGTGTCGTTTATCGGCACATTCATGACATTTTATGTATCGAAGATTCCCTTCGGGACGGGTGGCTTCGCCTCCCTGGTCTTGCTCTGCGGCCTGGTGGTGAATGCCGGTATCTATATCATCTGCGAGTACAACCGTATCAGGACGGATCATCCGCATCTGTCCAATGCAAAGGCTTTCCAAAAAGCCTACAATCATAAAATCATCCCTGTATTCCTCACTGTGTTGTCCACCATCCTTGGGTTGCTGCCTTTCTTTATCGATACAGCCAAGGAGGATTTCTGGTTTTCGTTTGCCGTCGGCACGGTGGGCGGTCTGGTGTTCTCGGTCGTGGCGCTGATCTTTATCATGCCCATCTTCCTGCCGCTCAAACAGAGGGCTCAGTAGAGCAAGCCGACAATCCAGAGCATGAGGCGGTCGGGCAGCCAGTGGGAGAGCAGTCCGATGAGCCGGTAGTCGATGCGCGGTGTCACGGTGACGGCCATGCGGCGTTTTTTGAGCTGGCGCAGGATGGCCCGGGCCATGACTTCGGGGGCCATGCCGTTTTGCTCGTCGTGCTCCATCTTCTTGACCGATTGTGTCATTTTACGGTAGTAGGGTGATTGCTCGTTTTGGCTGGCCCGGGTGTATTTGCGGGCGGCGGTAAAACCTGTGCGGGTGTCGCCGGGCAGCAGGCTGCAGCACTGGATGCCGAAGGGCTTGACCTCGAGCGACAGGGCCTCGGTCAGGGTGAGCAGGGCCGATTTGACAGCCGAATAGAAAGCCTGGTAGGGAATGGGAATCAGGGCGGCTACCGAGGTGACGGTGATGATGCGGCCATGTCCTTGGGCGCGGAAAGTAGGCAGGCAGGCCTGTATGGTCTTGACAGCCCCGAAAAAGCAGGTCTCCATCTGGGCGCGTACTTCTGCTTCGCTGGTTTCCTCGACAGCTCCGGCCACTCCGTTGCCGGCGTTGCAGATGACGGCATCCAGACGCCCCTGTTCGCTGACAATGCGCTCGACGGCAGATTTCAGGGAATCGGCATCGTTGACATCCAGTTTGACGGGAATCAGCGTGGCCGAGCCTTCCTGGGCAGCTTCGGGCAGGATGCCCCGGCGCGAGCCGGCATAGACAATCATACCGTTGCGGCTCAGCATCATGGCCGTGGCGGCGCCGATGCCGCTGCTGCCGCCCGTAAGCAATACAATCTGAACAGGGTTTTTCATAAGCTGCGGGGTGTTTGAAAGAAAACGGGCGTTTCCTTTGGAGAAACGCCCGTTGGAAAATCTTTATTTCAGTATGCCGAATTTCTTGAAGCTCTTCTCGATTTCTGTCAGAGCCCGGTCCACATGGTCTTTGGTGTGGGTGGCCATCAGCGAGAAGCGGATCAGTGTGTCTTGCGGCGCCACGGCCGGCGAAACGACCGGGTTGACGAAGATGCCGTTTTCCATCAGGTCGTGCGTGATGGCGAAGGTCTTCTCGTTGTCGCGGATGTACAGGGGGATGATCGGGGTGGAGGTGTTGCCGATTTCGCAACCCATGGCCCGGAAGCCTTCCAGTGCATAGTTGGTCACTTCCCACAGGTGCTTGATGCGCTCGGGCTCGCTCAGCATGATGTCCAGGGCGGCATTGGCGGCGCCGATGGCGGCCGGTGTGGCACTGGCACTGAAGATGTAGGAGCGGGCATGGTGACGCAGCCAGTTGGCCGTGTCCTTGTCGGTGGCGATGAAGCCGCCCAGCGAGGCGAAGGACTTGCTGAAAGTGCCCATGATCAAATCGATGTCCTTGGTGACACCCTGGGCGTAGCAGACACCTTGTCCGTGTTCGCCAAAGACGCCGATACCGTGGGCTTCATCGACCATGATCGAAGCTTTGTATTTCTTGGCCAGGGCGACCATCTGCTTGAGCGGAGCCACATCGCCTTCCATGCTGAAGACACCGTCCACGACGATGAGCTTGATTTTGTCGGGAGCGCACTTTTGCAGCACACTCTCCAGGGAAAGCATATCGTTGTGTTTGAACTTCAGTGTATTGGAGAAAGACAGACGACGACCTTCGATGATGGAGGCATGGTCGGCTTCGTCCAGAATGATGTAGTCTTCGCGGCCGGTAAGGCAGGAGACAACGCCCAGATTGACCTGGAAACCAGTGGAGAAAATGATGGCCTCATCCTTGCCGACAAACTCAGCCAGCCGGTGTTCCAGCTTTTCGTGGATGTCGAGCGAACCGTTCAGGAAACGGGAACCGGCACAGCCGGTGCCATATTTGCGGACTGCCTCGATGGCAGCTTCCTTGATTTTAGGATGGTTGGTCAGGCCCAGGTAACTGTTGGAACCGAACATCAGGACTTTTTTGCCGTTGATGATGACTTCGCAGTCCTGCTCACTGGAAATGGCCCTGAAGTAAGGGTATATGCCAAGCTGCATCATTTTCTGCGGCTCGTCATATTTCCGAAGTTTTTCTTGTAATAAGCTCATACTCTTTTATTTAATTGTATGATTGCACAATGGGTGCGCCCATACTTTTGTTTCCTCTAAATCGGGGGCAAATGTAGGGCAAACCAAATTAAAAGACAAATAATTTTTGTCGCTTCTCTCTTACTCGGCTATCTCCCCGTTGATGTGCAGGTTTTCGAATACGACGTCTCTGGCACCTTCCACGCGGTTGCCATTGGCTACGCCGTTGAAGTAGGAGTTGCTCACGTGGATGTTATAGACATTGTCATCGCCGGGCAGGCCTGCGATGAGCACCCCGTAGCGGCTCTTTTCGCAAGTGACATTGTCCATATAGACATTGCGCACTGTGGGCGGAAAATCGCGCACGCAATCTTCGCGTGCCTCGTAGAGCAGGTTGATCTTGAGCACGGCTTCGCGGCACTGGCCCACCTTGACGTTGCGGACAAAAATATTCTCAATGAGGCCGCCCCGGCAGGTATTGGTCTTGATGCGGATGACGCGGTCCAACTCCGGGCTGTCCATGTCGCAGTCCTCGACAAAAAGGTTGCGGAAGCCGCCCGAGATTTCGCTGCCGATGACCACACCGCCGTGTCCGTTGATCATCTTGCAACCCCTGACGATGATGTTTTCCGAGGGGACGCCCCATTTGCGGCCGTCGTTGTTGCGGCCCGACTTGATTGCGATGCAGTCGTCGCCCGTGTCGAACGAGCAGTTTTCGATGAGGACGTTGCGGCAGGATTCAGGATCGCAGCCGTCGCCGTTGGGACCGCGGTTGTAAATCTTCACACCCCTGACAATGAGGTCTTCGCACAGCAGCGGATGAAGCACCCAGAAAGGCGAGTTGAGCAGCGTGACATCTTCGATGAGGATGGTCTTGCACTGATAGAAATTGACGCTCTGGGGGCGCAGGGCGTTTTCGGGTGTCATGATGCGATCGTCGAGCGGGAGCTTGTCCTCGGCACTGCGTAGCAGACGGGCACGGCCGCCCATGTTCTGTCCGGGCATGCCGGGCTGCCATCCGTAGCGGGGGGCACCGCACTGGCTCCACCAGGTTTCCTGTCCCTGGGCATCGAAAGTGCCCTTGCCCGTCAGGGCGATATTGGTTTCGCCGTAGGCATAGAGGCAGGGATGATAGTTGTAGCAGTCAACGCCCTCCCAGCGTGTGCGGACCTGGGGCAGGTAGAGCGCGGGATCGGTCGAGAACTTGAGCACGGCGCCTTCGGACAGGTGCAGGTTGACGTTGCTCTTCAGGGTGAGGGGACCGGTATGGAATACGCCGGCAGGCACGACCACGCGCCCGCCGCCGTCCATGGCGCAACGGACGATGGCCTGGTTGATGGCCTCATGGTTCAACACGGTCGAGTCGTCGGCCACGGCACCGAAGTCGAGAATGGAGTAATCGACATTGCGGAAATGGGTCCGGCTGATACTTTTCTCAATCTGGGCAGCGGTCTGCCAGTTCTTGTCTTTCTCGGCTGTTGAACAGGCCGTAAAGGCGGTGCCCAGCATTAGGCACAAGAGGGCTTGGATAAGCGGGAGACTGTTTCTCTTCATAGTGTCTGGATTTTATCGATGAATATTGATATTTGTATGATACGGACGTCGTCAGGCTCTGACCCAGAAATCTTTGGAGAACAGCAGCAGGACGGTGTAGATTTCAAGACGACCCACCAGCATGAGGAAGGTCATCCACCATTTGGCAAAGGCGGGCAGGGTGGCGAAGCTGGTGAAATAGTCGCCCAGGCCAGGACCGATATTGCCGATGGAGGTGAGTGCCACCCCAAGCGATTCGTCCATCTCCAGGCCCAGCGAGAAAAACAGGCCGGTACTGAGGATGAGCAGTACCAGATAGAAGAACAGGAAACCGAACAGGCTGGTGATGACCGACTGCGGCATGGCTTTGTTGTTGAACATGACGGGCAGGACGGCATTGGGGTGGATGTCGCGTTTCATCTCGTTCAGACAGGTCTTGAACGACAGGATGATACGACCTATCTTGATATTGCCCGAAGTGGAGCCCGACATGCCGCCGGTACACATGAGCAGCACCAGCAGGAACTGGATGCAGTGGTTCCAGCCGCTGAATTCGGAGGTGGTGAAACCGGTGGTCGTGACAATTGCGACGACATGGAAAATACCGTCCCGGACGGCTTGCCCCGGAGCCTCGTCCTGCAGCAGGAACAGCAGCACGGCCAGCAGCAGGCTGCCGCCCAACACGACAATCAGGTACCAACGGAACTCCTCGTTGCCCTTGACCTTCTCAAAGTGACCGGTCAGCATCCAGAACATCAGGATGAAACTGGTACCGGCCAGGAACATGAATACAGTGATGACAGTCTCGATATAGAGTGAGTTCCAATAGCCGATGCTGGCGTTGCGGGTGGAGAATCCGCCCGAGGCCATGGTGGTGAAGGAGTGGCAGACAGCGTCGAACCAGTCCATGGGGCCGATGGCCAGCAGCACGGTCTCGGCCAGTGTCAGACCGAAATAGATGAACCACATGAGTTTGGCGGTCTCAGTAAGGCGGGGCCGCAGTTTTTCATAGACCGGACCGGTGAATTCGGCCGTGAACAGCTGGAAGCTGCCAAACTTGATCATCGGCATGATGGCCAGCGACAGCAGGATGATGCCCAAGCCGCCCAGCCACTGGATGATACTGCGCCAGAACAGGATGGGGTGGGACAGTGTCTCGACGTCTTTCAGGATGGACGAACCGGTGGTGGAGAATCCCGACATCGATTCGAAAAAGGCGTCGGTATAGCAGCTGAACGAACCGCTCAGGTGGAAAGGTATCGAGCCGAACAGTGAGAACAGCACCCACACCAGGGTGACGATGACAAAACTCTCGTGCTTGCCGATGTCCGAGCGGGCCCGCCAGCCGACGGCGGCCAGCAGCAGACCGGCGGCGAAGGTGTAGAGGGCCGAACGCAGAAAGATATGGAGGTCGTTTTCGTGGTACAGGTAGCCGATGCCGGCGGTGACCAGCATGAAAAAGGCCTCGATAAACAGCAGAAAACCGAGGATTTTGAAAGTGATTCTGTAATTGAACGGTACCCTTGCCATGACTTAGGTGAAATATTTTTCGAGTTTGTGCAGGTTGGAACTCAGGCAGAAGACCACCACGCGGTCGCCGGCCTGGATCTGGGTGCCGCCGTAGATGATGATGCCTTTGCCGTCGCGGATCAGTCCGCCCAGGCTGACATTCTCGGGCAGTGACAGGTCCTTGACAGGCTTCTTGGTGATTTTAGAGCCTTCCTTGACGACAAATTCCGCCACATCGGCGTCGGCAAAGGTGAGGCACTTCATGTTGGCCACATCGGCCTCCAGCATCATCTGGTAGATGTGGCTGGCGGCAATCAGCTTTTTGTTGATGACGATGCCGATGTCCAGGTTCTCGGCTAGCGGAATGTAGTCGAGCTGCTCCACTTCGGCGATGGTGCGCTGCACGCCGAAGCGCTTGGCGGCCAGGCAGGAGAAGATGTTGGTCTCCGAACTGCCCGTCAGAGCCACATAGGCCTCCGTCGTCTCGATGCTCTCGTTGTGCAACAGTTCCATGTCGCGGCCGTCGCCCTGGATCACCATCACATCGGCCCCCAGCCGGTCTTTGACATATTCCGAGCGGACACGGTTCGACTCGATGATCTTGACATTGTACTTGCGGGCGATTTGCCGGGCGGCCAGCATGGCGATGCGGCTGCCGCCCATGATCATCACGTCCTCGACCTTCTCGATGGGTTTGTTGGCAATCTTGCGCACTGTGTCGATGTATTCGGGGGTGGAGATGAAATAGACCATGTCGTTGGTCAGGATCACGTCCTGGCCGGAAGGGATGATGGTAGTCTTGCCCCGCTTGATGGCGGCGATACGGCAACTTTCTTCCTGGGAGAAGACTTCCATGAGTTTCTTGCCGATGATGGGAGCGTCCTCGCGTATCTTGACACCGAGCAGCACCAGAGCGCCCTTGTCGAATTCGTGGAACTGGCGCACCCAGGGCCGGCCGATGGATTCGGCGATTTCCTTGGCGGCCAGTATCTCCGGACAGATGAGCGAATGGATGCCCAGGTTCTGGAAATAGTGACGGTTGTTTTCGTCCAGGTATTCGGGCGTTTCGACCCGCACCACCACTTTCTTGGCACCGAGGTTGGCAGCCAGGTGGCCGGCCACGATGTTGCGGCATTCGTCGGGCGTGACCCCGATAAAGAGGTCGGCCGAATTGCAGCCGGCATCCTTCAGGCAACTGATGGACGAGGGAGAGCCGACCATGGTCATCAGGTCGTAGTTGGCATTCAGGTTGTTGAGCACATCCTCCTTTTCGTCCAGCACCACAATGCTGTGGTTTTCCCTGGACAGCATCTTGGCCAGATGTATTCCGACTTCGCCGGCTCCTCCGATGATTATCTTCATAGTTGTTTACTTTGTCGTTAATTCCAAAATACGGCGTCGAAGGCTTTCCTTGTCGATGCCGCACATAGCCTGCTGCTCTGCCACAGTGGCGTGTTCGATGAAACGGTCGGGCAATCCGGCCCGGCAGATGACCGGATGATAGCCCCTCTCTTCGAGCGCTTCGGTCAGGGCAGATCCGAAGCCGCCCTGGACAGCGCCGTTCTCGACCGTCAGCACCCTGTCGAAATGTTGGCCGATTTCATCGACCAGGGCGGTGTCCATGGGTTTGACGAAGCGGAAATTGTAGAAGGCGACCCTGGGGGCCCCGGGCTGCTCTTCCAATTCCGAAATAATGTCCAATATGGTCAGCCCCACCGGGCCGACAGCGGCCACGGCCAGGTCTGTGCCCGGGTGCATGCAGAGGCCTTTGCCTACCTCGATGAGCTCCATTTCGTTCTTCCAGTTCACCACATAGCCTTTGCCCCGGGGATAGCGGATCACAAAGGGGCGGTCGGCCAGATGTTGGGCGGTGAACATCATGTTTCTGAGTTCTATTTCGTCGATCGGGCTGGCGATGGTCAGATTGGGGATGCAGCGCAGGGCGGCGATGTCGAAAGCCCCTTGGTGGGTCACACCGTCCTGTCCGACCAACCCGGCGCGATCGAGGCACAAGACAACCGGCAGGCGGGGAATGGCCACATCGTGGATGATGTTGTCGTAGGCACGCTGGGCAAACGAGGAATAGATATTGCAGAAGGGAATCAGCCCCTCCTTGGCCATGCCGGCCGAGAAGGTGACGGCATGGCCCTCGGCGATGCCTACGTCGAACACGCGGTCGGGGAAGCGGTTCATCATGGCGTGCAAACCGCAGCCGGTAGGCATGGCGGGCGTGACAGCCACAATCTTTTCATTCTTTTCGGCCAGTTCGGTCAAGGTCTGCCCGAAGATGTCCTGGAACTTGATGGGCTGGGTGCCGTCGTTGACTTCGTGATCGGTCTGCCCCGTGTCGATGTCGAACTTGCCGGGCGCGTGGAACAGGGTGGCGTCCTGCTCGGCGGGGGTATAGCCCTTGCCCTTGACCGTGCAGACGTGCAGCACTTTGGGCCCTTTCATGTGCTTGATGGTGTTGAGCACCTTGACCAGGTTCTTGACATCGTGCCCGTCGACCGGCCCGAAATAACGGATGTCCAGACTGTCGAACAGGTTGCCGGCACCACTGCTGAACAGGCTCTTGATGCCGTTCATGAAGCGCAGGATGCGGCTCTTGCGGGTGTCGTCTATCAGCCCCAGTTTCTTGAGCACCAGGTAGGCTCTCCAACGGAAACGGTTGTAGTGCCTCGAGGTGGAGATGCGGGTCATCGAACGGCTGAAACCGCCGATGTTGCGATCGATGGCGTACTGGTTGTCGTTGAGGATGATGAGCAGGTCGTTGTTGTATTCCGACGTGTTGTTCAGGCCCTCGTAGGCCAGTCCGCCGCTCATGGCACCGTCGCCGATGACGGCGGCAATGAGCCGCTCATCATGTTGCCGCTTGGCGGCGATGGCCATGCCCAGGGCGGCCGAAACCGAGTTGGAGGCGTGGCCGGCGATAAAGGCGTCGTAGGGGCTTTCGTCCGGGTTGGGGAAGCCGCTGATGCCGCCTTTTTGGCGGTTGGTGTGGAACTGTTCCCTGCGGCCGGTCAGTATCTTGTGGCCGTAGGCCTGGTGGCCGACGTCCCAGACGATGCGGTCGTAGGGGGTGTTCAGGGTATAATGCAGGGCGACGGTCAGCTCAACGGTACCCAGGCTGGCGGCCAGATGGCCGGGGTTCTCGGAAAGTTCCTTGATGATGAACTCCCGCAGCTCCCGGCAGACTTCCGGCAACTGTCCGACCGGTAGTTTTTTCAGGTCTTCCGGCGAATTTATCGTATCTAAAAGACTTTGTCTTTCCTCCATTATGCTTGGGTCTGAAGTTGCAAAGATACGCATTTGGCCTTCATGTTATACCGGGGGCCGTCTTTTTTATTATTTATTTTGCGATTCAAGCGGCTTTGTATTACTTTTGTTTCCATCAAAAAAGCCTTCAGAAATGGATGATTTCAGAACGCCGGTCTCTGTCGGGCCGGAAATCAGTCTGACCCATGCCGACCGCATCGTCACCTTCGGTTCCTGTTTTGCCGACCTGCTGGGTAATCTGTTGGCAAAGAGCGGATTCAATGTAGAACAAAACCCCTTTGGCGTCCTCTATAACCCGATGTCGGTGGTCAAGGGCATCGAGTGCCTGTGGTATGACCTGCCCTTCACCGAAGAAGACTTGTTCGAATACCAAGGCTACTACGGCAGCTTCATGCACCACACTTCCTTTTCAGGAACAGACCGGCAGCAGGTGCTCGACAATATCCGCCACCGTGCCCGGCAAGCCTCCCGGGCCCTGCACGAGGCCACTTGCCTGGTACTTACTTTCGGCACCGCCTGGGTGTTCGCCCTGGCCGAGACCGGCCGCATCGTGGCCAACTGTCACAAGATGCCCGACTACCTGTTTGTGCGCCGCCGGCTGGAGGTGGCCGAAATCGTCGATCATTATTCTGGATTCCTGGAACAGATGTTCGAAGAAAAGCCCGATCTGAAGGTGGTCATGACGGTCAGCCCCATCCGCTATCTCAAAGACGGGGCCCACGAGAACACGCTGAGCAAATCGGTGCTGCACCTGGCCGTCGAGGAACTGGGGCTGCGCTTCCCGCAAATCAGTTATTTCCCGGCCTACGAGCTGCTGCTGGACGACCTGCGTGACTACCGCTTCTACGACGACGATCTGATACATCCTTCCTCGTCGGCCGTCCGTTACATCTGGCAACAGTTCGGGACTTTTGCCTTCGACAAGACCACCCGTGACATCATACAGCAGTTGGAGCAGATTCACAAGGCGATGGAACACAAGCCTTTCCATCCGCAGGATGAAGCCTATCTGCGTTTTGCCCAAAAGAACCTGGCGGCGATATCGCTCCTGCAACATCGCTGCCCTGAACTGAACCTGGAAGCGGAAACCGCTTTTTTCACCGCTATTCTGACATGAATTTCCTCATTGAAGAAATTGCCTCGATCATCGGGGCCCAGTCGCTGGTCCGGCAGCCGCAAAGCCGGATCGGTCACCTGCTGACCGACAGCCGCAACCTGGTGTCGGCCTCCGATTCGCTTTTTTTCGCCCTCAGGACGGCCAGCAACAACGGCCATAAATACCTGGGCGACTTGTATCGCAAGGGCGTCCGCCACTTTGTGGTGTCGGAAATGCCCGACCCCGAATCGCTGCCCCAGGCAGACCTGTTGCTGGTGACCGACACGGTCAAAGCCCTTCAGCAGACGGCAGCTGCCTGGCGCCGCCGCTTCACGGCCCCGGTGCTGGCGTTGGCGGGCAGCAACGGCAAGACCATCGTCAAGGAATGGTTGTGGCAACTCCTGCGTGACGATTTCAATATCAGCCGTTCGCCGGGCAGTTTCAATTCGCAGATCGGTGTGCCGCTGTCGCTGTCGATGCTCGACCTGGACAGCCGGCTGGGCATCATCGAGGCCGGTATCTCGCAACCCGGCGAGATGGCTGCGCTGGAGGAAATGATCCGGCCCGAATGGGGCCTGATGACCAATATCGGGCCCGCCCACCAGGAAAACTTCCGCGACAAGGCCCAGAAACTGGAAGAGAAATTCCGTCTTTTCGAGGGCTGCCGCTGCCTGGTCTATTGCGCCGACGATGCCGATATTGCAGCGGCGGCCAAGAACCTGTCGCCCATGTGCCGGCTGCACGGCTGGTCGATGCACGGGGCGCCCGCCCGCTACCAGTTCCGCATCGAACCACGCGACGAATACACGTGGATATACACTTTCCACCGTGGAGAGGAAACCGGTTGGCTCTTCCCATTTACCGATGTGGCCTCCATCCAGAACGTGCTGCATTGCCTGGCCTTCATCTTCATGATGGAAACCGAGGTGAACGAATACCGCATAGAGAACGCCACGCTCGAGAAGCGTCTCCGCCAGCTTGAGCCGGTGGCCATGCGCCTGGAAGTGAAGGAGGGCCGCAACGGCAATGTCCTGATCAACGATACTTACAATTCCGATCTGCAGGCCCTGGAGCTGGCGCTCGATTTCCAGCACCGGCGCGGCGTGGCCCGCACCATGCAGCGTACGCTGATACTGTCGGATATCTACCAGAGCGGCCAGCGTCCCGAGATCCTGTACCGTCAGGTGGCCCAGCTGGTCGAACAGAAAGGCATCAGCCGCTTTGTGGGCATCGGCCGCGACCTGGTGGCCTGGTCGGCCCTGTTCCCGGCCACCTCGTCGTTTTTCATGACCACCGAGGATTTCCTCTCTTCGGGCTTGATCGACGAATTGCACGACGAACTGATCTTGATCAAAGGTTCACGCAAGTTCGGGTTTGAACGCATTTCGGCCCGTCTGTCGCTCAAGTCGCACGAAACGCGCATGGAGGTCAATCTGGATGCCATCGTGCACAATTACAACTATTTCCGCTCGCTGCTCAAGCCCGAAACCCGTATGATTGTGATGGTCAAGGCCGAATCGTACGGCCTGGGGGCCCTGGAGGTGAGCCGCACGCTGCAGGCCCACGGGGTGGATGCCGTGGCCGTGGCTGTGGCCGACGAAGGTGTCAGGCTCCGGCAGGGAGGTATCCACATTCCGGTGATGGTGATGAATCCCGATGTGTCGGTATTGCCTATTTGCTATGAATACAAACTCGAGCCGGAGGTGTATAGTTTCCATCTCTTGGAGGCCTTCATCCGGGCTGGTGAACGGCTGGGCGTCAAGGATTATCCCATCCACATCAAACTCGACACGGGCATGCACCGGCTGGGCTTCTCCCAGGACGACCTGCCGCGTCTCATTGCGATGCTCCGTTTCCAGCAGGTCTTGTCGGTAAGCACGGTCTTCACCCATCTGGCCGGCAGCGACGACGCCCGCTTCGACGACTATACCCGGCAGCAGTGGCAACTGTTCGACGCCATGTCGTCGCAGATACAGGCCGCCCTGGACTATCCGGTCGAGCGCCATATCCTGAATTCGGCCGGCATAGAGCGCTTCCCGCAGTGGCAGTGCGAGAGGGTCCGCCTGGGTGTGGGTCTGTACGGCATCTCGGCCGTACATCCCGAAGCCTTGAAAGCCACGGCCAGCCTGAAGACCCGGATCTTGCAGATACATCATTTCAAGGCAGGGGAAAGCATCGGCTACAGCCGTACCACCGTGCTCGACCACGACGCCGACGTGGCCACGCTGCCCATCGGCTATGCCGACGGTCTGAACCGCCACAATCGCGATGCCGAAGTCTGGATCGACGGCCATCGGGCCCGGCTGCTGGGCAGCATCTGCATGGATGCCTGCATGGCCGATGTGACGGGGTTGCCGGTCAAGGAAGGTGATACGGTGGAGATTTTCGGCGAGAATATCACCATCACGGAGGTGGCCCGCCGGCTGGACACGATCCCCTACGAGGTGCTCACTTCTGTCTCGCAGCGGGTGAAACGGGTTTATTTCCATGAATAGGGTGAACCGTTATAATATGTTATTATCGGAGGCGCCGACGCAACAACGCTCGAATTCTGTTATCTTTGCACAGAATGTACAGCCCGTGCCGGCACATCGGATTTGATAGAGGAATTATTATACAACAATATTAAAATCAAATAGTTATGACAAAAAATCATCCCAAGGTCGGTATCCGTCCCATCATCGACGGCCGTGAAAGAGGTGTCCGCGAGAGCCTCGAAGTGCAGACCATGAACATGGCCAAAAGTGTCGAAAAACTGCTCACTTCCACGTTGAAATACGGTGACGGAACACCCGTCCAGTGTGTCATTGCCGACAGCACCATCGGTCGTGTGGCCGAAGCTGCCGCCTGTGCCGAAAAATTCGAGCGCGAGGGTGTCGGCCTGACCATCAGTGTCACTCCCTGCTGGTGCTACGGCACGGAGACCATCGACATGAATCCCTATTATCCGAAGGCTGTCTGGGGCTTCAACGGTACGGAACGTCCCGGTGCCGTCTATCTGGCCGCCGCGCTGGCCGGCTACAACCAGAAGGGACTGCCCACCTTCGGCATCTACGGCAAACACGTACAGGATGCCACCGACACCAACATTCCCGAGGATGTCCAGGAAAAGCTGATCCGTTTCACCCGCGCCGGTATCGCCGTGGCTGAAATGCGCGGCAAATCCTACCTGTCGATCGGCGGCGCCTGCATGGGTATCGCCGGCTCGATTGTCGATCCCGACTTCTTCCAGGATTATCTGGGCATGCGCAACGAATACATCGACATGGTCGAGGTGATCCGCCGCGTCGAAAACAAGATCTACGACGAGGAAGAGTACAAGAAAGCCTATGAATGGACGCTGAAGCACTGCAAGGTGAACGAAGGCAAGGACTACAACACCCTGTGGCAGCACACCCGCCAGGAGAAGGATTCCGACTGGGAATTCGTCGTCAAGATGTATCTCATAGTCCGCGACCTGATGTCGGGCAATCCCAAACTGAAAGAAAAAGGTTTCGGTGAGGAATCGCTGGGCCACAACGCCATCGCCGCCGGTTTCCAGGGTCAGCGCCAGTGGACCGACTTCATGCCCAACTGCGACTTCCCCGAAGCCCTGTTAAACACCACCTTCGACTGGAACGGTCCGCGCCGTCCCTACATCCTGGCCACCGAGAACGACTCCCTGAACGGCATGTCGATGTTGTTTGCCCATCTGCTCACCAACCGTGCCGTCATGTTCTCCGACGTGCGTTCCTACTGGAGCCCCGAATCGGTTGAACGTGTTTCCGGCCACAAGCTGGAAGGCCTTGCCGCCAACGGTTTCATCCACCTGATCAACTCGGGTGCCACGGCTTTGGATGCCACCGGCCAGGCCACCGAGAACGGCCAGCCCGTGATGAAGCCCTTCTGGGAAATGACCGAAAAGGATGTGGACAACTGCCTGAAAGCCACCACTTGGTATCCGGCCGACTGCGGCTATTTCCGCGGCGGCGGTTTCTCCTCGCAGTTCCTCACCAAGGGCGGTATGCCTGTCACCATGCTGCGCCTGAACATCATCAAGGGGCAGGGTCCCGTCCTTCAGCTGGCCGAAGGCTGGACGGTGGATATCCATCCCGAAGCCTTTGAGGTGATCAACAAGCGTACCGACAAGACCTGGCCTTCGACCTTCTTCGCTCCGCGTCTGTCGCAGACCAAGCTGCAGTTCAAGGATGTCTATAGCGTCATGAACAACTGGGGTGCCAACCATGGTGCCATCGTCTATGGCCATGTGGGTGCCGATCTGATCACGATGGCTTCCATCCTGCGTATCCCCGTCTGCATGCACAATGTCGAAGATGAGAAGATCTTCCGTCCGGCTGCCTGGAACGCCTTCGGCATGGATCTGGAAGGTGCCGATTACCGTGCTTGCAAGAACTTCGGTCCGATCTACAAATAATCATATTTATCGCAACATGACCAACGAAACGACCGTCAAGGCAAAGATGGTGACCCGGGACTATCTGCTGTCCTTTGTCCTTGTCACCTTGCTGTTCCCCTTGTGGGGCTTTGCCAACGATATCACCAACCCGATGGTGCGGGCCTTCTCCAAAGTGCTGCTGATGAGCAATTTCGAAGGTTCGCTTGTGCAGTTTGCTTTCTACGGAGGCTATTTCGCCATGGCTTTCGTGGCGGCTTATTTCATCAAGAAGCACTCCTACAAGAGCGGCATCGTCGTCGGCCTGGCCCTCTATGCCACCGGCGCTTTTCTGTTCTTCCCCTCCAGCCTGGGACATGCTTTCTGGCCCTTCCTGGTGTCGTATTTCATCCTCACCTGCGGCCTGTCGTTCCTGGAGACCAGTGCCAATCCCTACATCTTGTCGATGGGTGACGAGGCCACGGCCACGCGGCGTCTGAATTTTGCCCAGTCTTTCAACCCGATGGGTTCGCTGCTGGGTATGTTCACGGCCCAGCAACTCATCTTGAGCCGCCTGAACACGACCGACAACCTGGCCCTGACCAAACTGGAAGCACTCGATCCGGCCGCCTACGCCAGTCTGACGGCCAACCCTGACAAGATCGACTTCAAGGCCATCCGCGAGGCTATCTATGCCATCGATCCGGCTGCCTTCGAGGCCATGCGCGCCACCGATCTTGTCACCATCCGCAACCCCTATCTGGCCATCGGTGCCGTGGTGCTGCTTGTGCTCATCATCTTCTTGATTGCCAAGATGCCCAAGAAACAGAGCGAGGGCGCCTTCAGCCTGGGAGAGACCTTCGGCCGCCTGCTTCACAACAAGCGCTACTATGAAGGCGTGATTGCCCAGTTCTTCTATGTGGGTGTGCAGATCATGTGCTGGACTTTCATCATCCACTATGCCGAGATCGAGCTGGGTATCGACAATTCCACGGCTCAGCTCTACAACATCGTGGCTATGTCGATTTTCTGTTGCAGCCGTTTTGTCTGCACCTACCTGCTCAAGTACATCAGCCCGGGAAAGCTGCTCATGTCGCTGGCATTCGGCGGTCTGGCCCTGGTGCTTGGGGTGATCTTCATCCAAGGCATGCCGGGTCTCTACTGCCTGATCGGTGTATCGGCCTGTATGTCGCTGATGTTCCCAACCATCTACGGTATAGCCCTGGAGGGCATCGGCCAGGATGCTGAATTCGGAGCCGCCGGTTTGATCATGGCCATCCTGGGCGGTTCGGTCATGCCGCCGCTGCAAGCCCTGATGATCGACCAGCAGGCCATTTTGGGCCTGTCGGGCTGCCGTTTCTCCTTCTTCCTGCCCTTTGTCTGCTTCGTGGTCATCGCCCTTTATGGCTTCCGCAACAGGGACATCGTGAGAAATGCTGTAACCAAATGATAGTACTAATTGTTTGAAACAAAATATCTTATGAATACCGTGACTGATTTTGTCAACCCGGATCTTGTGCCCAAAGTGACTTTGGCCTCGGGCGATAAGATCCCTGCTGTCGGACTGGGTACTTTCGGCTCCGACAACTATACGGCCGATGTGATTGCCGAGGCTGTCAAGCAGGCTGTCAGAGGCGGCTACCGCCATATCGACTGCGCTGCCGTCTATGGCAACGAAAAAGAGATCGGCGATGCCCTGAAAGAGCTTTTCGACGAGGGTGTGGTCAAACGCGAAGACTTGTGGATCACCTCCAAGGTATGGAACGACAAGCACGACGATGTGGAAGGCGCCTGCCGGGAATCCCTCTCCAAACTCGGTCTGGACTACCTGGATCTCTATCTGGTACATTGGCCTTTCCCCAACTATCATGCGCCCAAGGTGAGCGTCGAGTCGCGCGACCCGAACGCCAAGCCCTATATCCACGAGGACTACATGAAAGTATGGCGTGCCATGGAAGGCTTGAAGGATGCCGGCCTGGTCCGCAACATCGGTACTTCCAACATGACGCGTCCCAAGATGGAGCTTTTGTTGCGCGATTGCCGCATCAAGCCTGTCTGCAACGAGATGGAGTTGCATCCGCATTTCCAGCAGCCTGAGTTGAAGAAATTCATGGAAGACAACGGCATCGCCGTCATCGGTTTTTGCCCGATCGGTTCGCCCAACCGTCCTGAAAGGGACAAGACCCCTGAGGACACGGTGCCCATCGAGGATCCGGTCATCTGCGAGATTGCCCGCCGCCATGGGGTCCATCCGGCCGTCATCTGCATCAAGTGGGCGGTCCAGAACGGTCAGATTCCCATCCCGTTCTCGGTCAAGCCGGCCAAATTCATGAGCAACCTCCGTGCCGCCGTCGAGGATCCCCTCTCGGCCGAGGAAATGGCTGCCATCAAGGCCATCGACAAGAACTGCCGTTTTATCAAAGGGCAGGTCTTCATGTGGAAAACCGCCCGTTCCTGGCGTGACCTGTGGGACGAGGACGGCATCATTCGTCAATAGTTTATCACCTAATATTATCTAGTTCAAGCTATGCAAAAAATGAAAGCAGCTTATCTGCCGGGCAACAGCACGGTAGTGCTCAAAGAAGTCGAAATCCCCGAACCGGGCTACGGCGAGGTGCTCATCAAGATGAAGTCATCGACCATCTGCGGCAGTGACATCCGCGCCATTTATCGCGAACATACGGGAAAAGGCCCCGAGGGGTATCAAAATAAGATTTGCGGCCACGAACCCAGCGGCCAGATCATCAAGTGCGGCCCGGGCCTGCGCCGTTTCAAGGAGGGCGACCGCGTGGTGGTCTATCATATCTCCGGTTGCGGTGTCTGCAACGACTGCCGCCGCGGCTATATGATCAGCTGTACGAGCCCTTACCGGCGCGCCTATGGTTGGCAGCGTGACGGCGGCATGGCCGAGTACCTGCTGGCCGAAGAGAAAGACCTGGTGCTGCTGCCCGACAGCCTCACCTATACCGACGGTGCCCAGATTGCCTGCGGCTTCGGTACGGTCTATGAAGGTCTGGAAAAAATCGGCATCTGCGGCAACGATGCTGTGCTGGTGGTCGGTCTGGGCCCGGTCGGCCTGGCCTCGCTGATGTTGGCCCGTGCCATGGGCGCCACCAAGCTCATCGGTGTGGACACCGTCCAGGAACGTCTGGATATCGCCAAGTCCAAAGGCCTGGCCGACGAAGTGTTCCTGTCGGATGCCACGACGCTCGACAAAGTGATGGCGCTGACCGACGGCAACGGCGTGGAGAGGGCAGTGGACTGCTCGGGCAACACCTATGGCCGTCAGCTGGCCATCCGTGCCACCCGCAAGTGGGGGCGCATTGTCTTTATCGGCGAAGGCGGTACGGTTGAATTCCAGCCCAGTCCCGACATCATCCATGCCCAGAAGACCATCTACGGTTCGTGGGTGACGACCATCTGGCGTATGGAAGAACTCGTCGAGCGCATCGTGCGCTGGGGCATCCATCCCGAAGACCTGGTGACCAACCGCTTCACCCTGGACCATGCTTCTGAGGCTTATGAGCTGATGAACAGCGGTAAATGCGGCAAGGTAGCCATTGTTTTCGACGAGGAAATCAAGTAAGCGGACCACCTATATATAATAGGTATTCGTTGTGTTATTGCAGGCCTGCCACATTGGTGGCGGGCCTGTTTATTAAAAGATGCTAAATGTGGCTTGGGGTGTTTGCGGGTTCCAAAATGTGGTCTTATCTTTGCAGCCCTTTCCGGTTTTTTCGGAGGGTCTTATCCTAAGCGAGGAAAGAGATAAAAAGAGAGAATCAATCTGTCTGCGAATAGTCTGATAATCAATCAGAATTGTTTTTACAGCGATTTTTTCAGAAAAAAGTTGTGCAAAAATTTGGTGGGAAATAAAACTTGCCGTACTTTTGCACCCGCTTTTGGGAAGGAGCCCGCGAGGGCCTGTTTCCGAGGAGCGAGAGAGCGATCTATGAAAGGATGAAAAAAGACAAGTAGTACAA